>Ga0272440_1000188_pt1 | contig 51974 bp, 32 predicted proteins | sample SSMMMBAug17_FD_192440 | JGI IMG/M metagenome (GOLD analysis project Ga0272440, IMG submission 192440) | Marine sediment archaeal communities from Little Sippewissett salt marsh, Falmouth, MA, United States - SSM-MMB-Aug17 | ecosystem: Environmental > Aquatic > Marine > Wetlands > Sediment ...
AAAATATAAAAGATCAATATTAAAGGGATGTTATCCCTTATCGATTGTTTGTTAATTATCAGCAACACCAGATATATCAAGTGTTTCATTTGTTCTAACCTGAACCTTTTTATGTTCCTTCAATTTAAATAGGATACGAAATTTTCAAAAAAAATGAGCTTCAAAAAATTGAGGTGAAAAATTTTTGTTTGTTATCTCGGCGGATATGTGCGAAAAAAGAAAAATATATTTCTGGCAGCCACGCTGATCATGTCAAATAAAATATTGGATGACGAAACGTTGAATAAAATTTGGAAGGAGGTCAAGATGATTGTACAGGGGAGTTTGAGCGTGTTCTTGCTTGAAATGTCAATTAAGTTCAATTTAAAATGAAACCTATAAAGAAAAGAGCAATCAACATGTTAATTATATTTTACATTCTATTGGTTGTACCATCACTGGCATCGGGCATTGAATTATGGCAGGTCCAATCCCCATTTTCATCAAGCCACACAAAAAATGTGCCCTCAACAACCACTTCAATCAGTGTCGAATGGAACGCACCATCAGGATTAACCCCAACATCCACAGGAGGTTACTATGTGTCATTCTCAAGTCCATTGCCTTATATATTTGCAGAGAGCGACACTGAAAGCATTACACGCGGCATGGGAACAATATTGAAATTGAACAAATCGTCAGTATCCACAACCAGCCTGGATGTTATTGGCGAAATCCTCAGCGGCATAGGCGTAGAACCTATTTATTTTAACATTGCAGTACTGGATGACATGGATTTCCCATTTAATCCCGGCGTAACAACTCATCTAGGCCCTTATTTTATTGACACAGAAGACCCAAAATTTCCAACAGTTTCTGCGCCGCAAACAACATCAAGATCAAATAATATTCCGCTCACATTGGGTGTTTCAGGAGCATCGGTTATGTGTATCAGCGAAAGCGGATATGGCAATTGCGGTGTATCGGTATGGATAGATTATACAACAAACTTTTATTGGTCAGTTTCTGATGTCGAAGGTGAAAAAAATATTTATGTGCAGTTTAAAGATGTTGCTGGTAATACTGCCAATGCGTTTACGACCATTTTATATGAACGTAAGGTTACATTTTCAGGTGATGTTGTTGCTTATGCCATTCCAACGCTTAATGAATGGGGAATGATGGTTTTTATGCTGTTGGTTTTGATTGTTGGCGTTTTGCTCCGCCATATCAATTCTGCCATTATTATTTAAATCATAACAAAAACTACTTTCCTGAACAGTAAACATGGCTGTTTTAACACCCGGAAAACCAGATGGATCAGTTGCGTAGAGACGTAGTATGCTGCGTCTCTACACGACCTTGTTTTTTGTACGAACAGGTAAAAGGAGCATCTTATTATCCAAGTATTCCTAAACAAAGATTAATCGCTGTCCCTGCAATAGTGCAGATCAATGCTTTACCGGGTACACTTGTGGTTTTTTCCTGCATATTATCCTCCCTGTCTAATTATTAGACTGTTGGCTAATTCGACTGTTTTTTATTAGTGCGTCTACAACAGTTGGATCTGCAAGGGTGGAAGTATCTCCAAGCTCATTGATTTCATCGTTGGCAATTTTTCTTAATATTCGTCGCATAATTTTACCTGATCTTGTCTTTGGCAGGGCAAAAGAAAATTGAATATGTTCGGGGGAAGCAATTGGCCCAATTTGTTTTCGTACCCATTGAATCAACTCTTTCCTGGATTCTTCATTTTCCTCAAAACCATGAGTCAGGGTAACAAACGCATAAATTGCCTGACCCTTAATATCATGATCAAAGCCCACAACAGCAGCTTCTGATACAGATTCATGGGCAACCAGAGCACTTTCAATTTCTGCTGTACCCAGTCGATGTCCGGAAACATTAATAACATCATCAACCCGGCCAGTAATCCAGTAGTAACCATCTTCATCCCGCCTTGCACCATCGCCGGTAAAATATTTGCCTGGAAATTGTGAAAAATAAGTCATCTTAAAACGATCATGATCACCATAAACCGATCTTGCAATCGATGGCCATGAATTCAACATGACAAGATAACCTTCAGCAGGGCCTTCAAGAATTTTGCCTTCTTTATTTACCAGTGCAGGTTCAACACCAAAAAATGGACGTGTCGCAGAGCCTGGTTTCAAATCTGTGGCTCCTGGTAAAGGTGTCAGCATCACACCACCTGTTTCAGTTTGCCACCAGGTATCGACAATTGGGCATCGTTCTTCACCAACAACTTTATGATACCATTCCCATGCTTCAGGATTGATTGGTTCACCAACTGTTCCCAGCAGTTTGATAGATTTTCGTGATGTTTTTTTCACTGGCGCATCACCTTGCTGCATTAATGCTCTAATCGCAGTGGGGGCGGTGTAGAAAATATTGACATTATGCTTGTCACAAATATCCCAAAAACGAGAATAATCAGGATAGTTGGGAACACCTTCAAACATGAGTGTCGTTGCACCATTGGCCAAAGGTCCATAGATAATATAACTGTGTCCTGTTATCCAACCAATATCTGCGGTACACCAGTAAATGTCGCCATCATGATAATCAAAAAGGTATTGATGGGTAAATGATGTATAGACAAGGTATCCTCCGGTTGTATGAAGCACTCCTTTGGGCTTTCCTGTTGAACCCGAGGTATAGAGAATGAACAATGGATCTTCTGAATCCATTAGCTCAGCCGGACAATCTGTATCCGCTTTGCTCATGAGTTCATTCCATGCTAAATCACGACTTTCTTGCATATAGATAGCATTTCCTGTATTGCTTACAACGATACAGTTTTTAATCTTATCTGTAATTTCCATTGCTTTGTCGGCATTTACTTTTAAAGGAACATTTTTTGAACCGCGAAGCCCTTCATCTGCTGTGATCAGCACTGTACAGCCAGCATCATCAATTCTACCAGCCAGTGCCTCCGGTGAAAAACCCGCAAACACAATAGAATGAATTGCGCCAATTCGTGTACATGCCAGCATGGCAACTGCCAGTTCCGGTATCATCGGTAGATAGATTGAAACGCGATCTCCTTTATTTACCCCCAATGATTTCAATACATTTGCAAACCTGCAAACTTCTGCATGAAGCTCTTTATAAGTAATATTACGTGAGTTATCAGGGGAATCACCTTCGAAAATAATTGCGGTCTGGTCACCTCGTTTATCAAGGTGTCGATCAAGACAGTTATGACTTACATTGAGTTTGCCATCAACAAACCATTTAATATTAACGTCATCAGAAAAATCCGATTCCCGAACACGACTGAATGGTTCAAACCAGTCAATACGTTCGGCCACTTTTTTCCAGAATGTTTCTGGTTGGTTAATTGATTCCTGGTACATACTGAAATACGTTTCATTGTCGCACCAGGCTTGTTCTTTCCATTCGTTCGGTACTGGGTATGTTTTTGATTTCATCAGGGCCTCCTTTTTTTTATTATTTTTATGAAATTAATCATTATGTGTTCTCCTGTTACTTCTTTATATGGCAAAGCCTGTGCCAACTCAATAGAATAGTTTTAAGAAATTGGATTTATTTATTATTATTGTATTTTTATTTGATTATTCAAAAATGGAAGTTTGAGACAAAAATGTCTCATGGTTTATATTAATACATAGCAATATACTGTTTTTATATTAAAATTGACAAAATGAGATATTTTTGTCCCAATTAGAAATATTCAATGAACTACAATCGTTATCATAATAACGTCTATCGTTCGAAACATTAACTTCTATAAATCTGAGGCAGGTAAAATGATATTAAAAATGGCCCCCTGACCGTCCTTACAAATCAACTCAATTGTTCCATGATGTTCTTCAAGAATTGTCCTGGATATTGGTAATCCAAGACCGGTCCCTTTTCCAGGTTCTTTTGTTGTAAAGAATTTATGAAAGATTTTTTCTTTTAAATCATCTGGCACACCATCTCCTGAGTCTTGTATGGATACGCAAACAGATGTTGTTTTTAGTGGGGATTCATTTTTATCGATTACAAATGTGCTGATTGTAATTGTTTTATTCTTATTTTCATTCGCTTCAACAGCATTTTGTGCATTTGTCATAATGTTCATTAACACCTGTTCAATTCGAACAGGATCTACGTGAAGTAGGGGAATACCTGTGCCCAAGTGTTTAATCAGTTCAATATTTTTCTGAGATAATTGTTTTGTAAAAAGTCTAAGAAAAGATTCGAGAAAATTATTTAAAATAATCACTTTCCTGGTCATCTCTACTGTGTTGGTATGCGAAAAAACCTTGATTTTTTCAATAATCTGGGAGAGTTTATTGATTTGACTTAATATATCGTTTAAATTCTCACTGATTATGGGATCTTTGGAATCGTCTCCCTTGATATTTTTTAATAACACTTGAGTTAATACTTTAATAATGGACAAGGGTTGGTTGACTTCATGGACAATACCAGCCGATAATTCTCCTAAAACAAACATTTTTTCAGATTGAATCAGATGCGACGTTGTTTCTTCTAGTTCTTTTGTTCTTTCTCTTACTTTTTCTTCCAGTTTGTTTTGATAGGCTAGAAGTTCTTCTTCAACCTTATTTCTCAACAGAATTTCATTTTCAAGTTGATTCTTTTGATTTTCAATCTGAACGAACACGTTAATTTTGCTTAAAAGGATTTCAGGGTTATATGGTTTAGATAAAAAGTCAACAGCACCCGCTTCATATCCTTTAAAAATATGGAATTCATCTGAGTAAAGCGCAGAGAGAAAAATAATTGGCAGATGTCTAGTATCTTGTTCAGATCGAATAAATTTTGCCAGCTCATATCCATCCATTTCGGGCATTTGAATATCTATGATGGCTAATGCAAAGCGATGATGTATGGTCGCTTTTAAGGCATCTAATCCATTAAGGGCTTTTACAATTTCAACATCCAGGTCTTTTAATAATGTTTCCAGTACGTGAAGATTTTCAGGTTTATCATCAACAATTAAAATCTTGCTTTTTGTGTTCATTTTTTTCCTTTTGAGTTATGATCATCCAACTTTGTTTTTCCATAGCATGTTTATTGTACTGAAATGGCAAAACATACCAACGCTAAGAATGTACCTCGCTCTAATTTCTGTTGACAGATGTCTATAAAAATGAAAAATATATGTTTATCAATTTAACAGTTCTAAAATTTTAAACTTTTTATAATACAATACTCAATTTTTTCCTTAAGCTCGAAAAAATTATACACATATTTTCGTGTATTGCCAAGACTTTTATTCATTTTTCTATCCATAATAATTTTCAGAAAGGAGACAACAATGTTTCAAAAAATTTCATTATTCATAATTTTTCTATTTTTATTCACCCTCCCCGCTTATTCAAATGAACTGAGTAACGTTGAAATTCATGGTTTTGCCAGTACAGGATATATTATTTCTGACAAATATAACTATCTGGCAAATTCCAAAGATGGTACCTTTGAATTCAATGAGGCAGGTATTAATTTTAGTTCATCTCTAGCAGAAGATATTCAAGTTGGGATGCAGCTTTATTCTTATGATTTAGGTGATATTGGCAATAACACCATCAAACTGGATTGGGCGTTCATTGATTATTACTGGAAACAACTATTGGGTTTTCGACTGGGAAAATTCAAAACACCTCTTGCATTATATAACGAAATACTCGACTACGACATGCTGTATACACAGACAATACTGCCTCAAAGTATTTACAACAAGTATTATCGGGAAAGTATAAAAAGTACCCAGGGAATAAATTTATATGGCAAATTAAATATGGGGGTTACGGGTATACTGGACTATAACCTTTATACCGGCTCAGAAAATATAGATACTGATGGTGGGGTTGCCAAATTATTCTCCTATAAAAATAGTGTTTTTAAAGGGGCGAATGCGAAAAACTTGTTTGGGGGAAGGCTCAAATGGAACGTTTTTATGAAAGACCTGGTATTTGCCGCATCATATTTTCAGACTGACTTTAAATATGAAATTGATACGTCAGGCGTAAAAACAGTTATTGAATACCCAAAAACAGTTATGAAAGTTTTATCTGCTGAATATACCAGAGGAAATTTCAAATCATCTTTTGAGTACCAGATGACAAGTGGCAATTTGATTTCAACAACTGATATGACCAATATCGGTATGCCCATTATTAATAAAACTGAAAATGAATATGATAATGATATGTACTATGGACAAGTATCATACAGATTCTGTAAATGCTTTGAGGGAGGCGTGTATTATTCTGTTTTTAATGCTGAAAGAATTGATAGTTCTGTTGAGTATCCAGAATATGCAGACTGGCAAAAAGATTTAGCTGTCAGTTTCAGACTTGATATCAATGAGTTATGGCTATTAAAATTCGAAATTCATCATGTTAAAGGCATTGCACAGATTCTTACTGATTTACAACCCGAAGATTGCAAGGGTGAGAACTGGACATCATTTGCATGCAAAACGACATTTAATTTTTAAGAAAGGATCGCATCATGAAAAAAAGAATATCCATAGTTTGTTTAATGTCTATAATATCGGCATCTATTCTTCTTACACATCGCAATGCAATTGCAGAAGTTGTCATCATTGTAAATAAAAGCGTTTCAATAGATACAATGTCACAATCAACCATCTCAAATATCTATTTTGGGAATATGACAAAATGGCCGGATGGAAAAACAATACATGTCGTCATGCTGAAAGGCGGAAAAACACATGAGACATATGTAAAAAAAATATTGGTGTCTACCCCATCAAGATTGATATCTTATTGGAAAAAAGTGGTGTTTACAGGTATTGGTATCCGTCCAAAAATATTTAAGAATGAGCAGGATCTGGTAAGTTATGTTTCCAATACAAAAGGAACAATCGGGTATATTGATGATTCAGTATTAGATGAATCTGTTAAAGTTGTTACCATTATACAATAAGAATGGTTCTAAAAGTAAGGAATGTATGCTGCTTAATAATTTAAAAATTGGTACAAAGTTTGGGATTGGAATATCCATTATCCTGATTTTCATGATTTCAACTTATTTAATCATAACGCTATCACTGCATGATGTTCAGGATAACATCGCATTGGTCATCAATGAGAGTCTGCCGGGAGAGCGAATGACCAATCAAATGGCATTTCAAACCTTAAAAGTGATGAATCACTTACTGTACTCATCTATAACAGAAAATGCAAAAGGATTTCAAACTGCAGAACTGGTGGTCAATGATTTTAAAAGAGAAATCAATAAATATAAATTGATGCACGAAAAACGAAAATTAAAAGACTCCCTTGATGCCATTATTGAACTGGAAAAAGCGTTTGAAAAATACTATGAACATGGAAAGGAAATGGCCTTTGTTTATATTACTGAAGGAATCAAAGAAGGTAACACGCTTATTGAAGAATTTGAAAAATCTTCAGATTTGTTAACCCAAAAAATGAAAAAACTTCAGGAAATTGAAATCAGCTTAACCGGTACAAGTGTCAATCATATTTCTGACTCTGCACTGAACGTTAAACATACATTGTTTATGTTAAGCGGCATTGCCATTATTTTAAGTTTGATTATCTCTTATTTTCTCACAAAAGGAATTACTGATTCAATAAATAAAGTCATTGAAATGGCAAATGCTGTCGCTTCAGGCGATTTATCACAACGCCTGTACACCTTTCAATCAGATAAAATCAAAACAGATGAAATTTCAATTCTTTCCGAGGCATTTGATTTAATGGCTGATAATCTTGAAAAACGCGCAAAAATTGCGAAATCAATCGCCATAGGAGATTTGTCCAAAGAACTTGTCCTTCTTTCAGACAAAGATATCCTTGGAAAATCATTTATTACAATGATTAAAAGCTTAAATGTAAAAGCAAATGCTGCTGAGGAAATATCAAAGGGTAATCTGGATATTGAAATTGACGTAACATCTGACAAAGATCGTTTTGGAAAATCATTTCAAATCATGATCAGCAGTTTAAAAAATGTTGTCCATCAAGCCACTGCAATTGCAGAAGGTGACTTTTCCAAAGAGATTGTTCCAAAATCTGAAACCGATAAACTTGGCAACGCGCTTCAAAAAATGACCCATGCATTAAGAGAAATGACCTTCATCAGAGAAAGAGAAGACTGGCTCAGATCCGGTCAAAATCAACTGAGTGAACAATTAAGAGGTGAACTGGATATTTCCACACTGTCTCGGAATATTATCATATTTTTATCAAAGTATCTAAACGCACAGGTGGGGTGTTTATACATTCTTGATGATTCAACCAATCATCTGGTTTTAACCGGAAGCTATGCCTTCAATAAAAGAAAAGATATCAATACAGTCATTGAGATCGGACATGGACTTGTGGGACAGGCGGCATTTGAAAAAGAAATGATTTCTATTACAAATATTCCTGATGATTATACGCGAATCAGATCTGCAATTGGTGACGCGCTTCCTAAAAATGTAATTGTTGTACCAATTCTATATGAAAATAAACTAAAATGTGCTGTTGAGCTTGGATCTTTTGATGAGTTTTCTGATGATAAACTTAACTTTATTAAACTGGTATCAGAAAATATTGCCATTGCCGTAAATTCCGCACAGTCAAGACAAAAGATGAATGTGCTGCTGGATGAAACCCAAAAACAAGCCAAAGAGCTTGAGCGGCAGCAAAAAGTATTAGAAGAATCCAATACTGAACTTGAAGAACAAACTGTACTGCTGAAAAATAGTGAGAAAAACTTGAAAATTCAACAAAAAGAGCTTCAAAAAGCAAACGATTCCCTTAAAGAAAAAACTGAATCTTTAGAAGAACAAAAAGAAATTATTGATCAGAAAAATAAAACACTTAAAATAACACAAAAGAATCTGAAAAAACAAACCAATGAGTTGAAGATTGCCAGTAAATATAAGTCAGAATTTCTGGCAAATATGTCCCATGAACTGAGAACGCCTTTAAATAGTTTATTAATACTGGCACAATTATTAAAAGAAAACAAAGATGGAAATCTGACTGAAAAACAAATCACAAATTTATCCATTATTCATAAGAGTGGAAAAGATCTGCTTAATCTGATAAATGATATTCTTGATCTTTCAAAAATTGAAGCAGGAAAGATGTCGGTTCATATTGAAAATGTTTATCTAAAAAGTATTGAACAAAATATTTCTATGAATTTCAGGCATATGGCTTTTGAAAAGAAGTTGGACTTTGAAATTAATCTGAGAGATGATTTACCGCATTGTATAAAATCTGACCAGCAAAGAATCGAACAAATCATTAAAAATCTGGTATCAAACGCCATAAAGTTTACATCAAAGGGCAAAATAGCAATTGAGGTGTATAAGCCCTCATCTGATATCAACCTTACACGAAGTGGCCTTTCGCCATCTGATGCGATCGCTTTTTCAGTTCAGGATACAGGCATTGGCATTCCTGTAGAAAAACAAATTCAAGTATTTGAAGCCTTTCAACAAGTTGATGGCAGTGCTTCAAGACAATTTACTGGTACTGGTCTGGGACTATCCATTTCCAGAGAGCTGGCAAAATTATTGGGAGGTGAAATTCAGTTGGAAAGCGAACCTGGTAAAGGATCAACTTTCACACTTTATCTGCCAGGCCCTATGGATCAATCTCAAAATGAAATGCAACCCAAACAAGAAATCAATCCCATTTCTTCTCAGATTCAAACAGATGATCCTGTTCAATCTATCCCTGATGACAGGGATGTTTTAAATGAAAATGATAAAATCATATTAATTATTGAAGATGACCCTGAATTTGCAAAAATTCTTTTAAATCAATGTCATACGAATGGGTTCAAATGCATTGTTGTTACAACCGGTGAAGAAGGAATCTGTCTTACAGAAAAATATTTGCCCGATGCCATTATTTTAGATGTGAATCTTCCAGGAATGAATGGTTGGTCTGTGTTGGATTATTTAAAAAATAATACATCTGTCAGACATATCCCTGTACACATGATGTCTGTTGAAGTTGATGATATTGATGCCATAAAAATCGGTGCCTTAAGCTATTTACAAAAGCCAGTTACAAAAGAGCATATAAATAATGTGATAAATAAAATTGAAATCTTTCACAATAGAAAGATTAAAAAACTATTGGTTGTGGAAGATGATCAGAATATGAGAGATATCATCAGTAGTCTCATTGGAAATACTGATGTAGAAATACTGGCTTGTGATCATGGCCATCAGGCGATCACTTTATTGAAAAACCAGCAATTTGATTGTGTTGTGTTAGATTTGGGATTACCAGATATCAAAGGTATTGATTTACTGAAACAATTAGATCAAATAAAAGGCTTACACATTCCACCCATTATTGTTTATACAAGTGTTGATTTATCACATGCGGAAAAACTGGAATTACAAAAATACTGCAAATCAATCATTGTAAAAGGCCATAAATCAGAAGAAAGTCTTTATGATGAAACAGCCTTATTTCTTCATATGGTGGTTAAAGACATGCCTGAAGATAAACAAAAAATAATAAATAATCGTCATGATAAAGATCATATTTTAAAAAATAAAAAAGTTCTTATTGTTGATGATGATATGCGAAATTTGTTTTCACTGGCAAGTGCTTTGCGGGAAAAAGATATCAATGTATTAAAAGCAGATAGTGGTCAACGCTCAATTGAAATATTAAATGAAGAGCCTGTTGATTTAGTACTTATGGACATTATGATGCCGGATATGGATGGATATGAAACAATAAAAAGAATCAGGCAGATTAAAAAATTTGAAAAAATACCTATCATTGCACTGACTGCAAATGTCATGAAAGAAGATCGTAAAAAATGTATTAAAGCAGGTGCAAGTGATTATTTATCAAAACCTTTAGAACTTGAAAAATTATTGTCCATGATGAGAGTATGGTTTAATGGACGTTAATTAACTGGAATGAATAAGAGGTATTATGAAAACAATTGTATTTCCGGGGCAAGGTTCCCAAAAAATATATCAGCAGTGTTCAAACAAATGTAATCTGGGCCAGTAACTGAAAAATCTCTCATCAGAGTTAAAATCGGGCGTCCATCAATAGATAGGTATTTTGTATATGATGATCAACCACATTGGGCTCCCCAAAATAAAAGCTCACGCCATGATCATAGTCTTTATACATGTCAGTGAAACCCAGCCGAAATGTCAGATAACGATTGACTGGTTGAATATAATAAAAATCCCAGGTTGATCCTCGGTTGCTTAATTTATGTAATGGATCTTCACTGGCTTCACTAAAACCCAACCAATACTGAGAACCATAATTATATTCAATTCCAATTTTGGGATGGTTGACTTTAAAAAAGGGTAACTGATACCTCCCACCCAGGTGAAATGCATAAGCATCTCTGTCCGAATGATCATCATTGCAGACAAGACCAATGGCATCAGGTGCTGCTTGCAATTGTTCCAGCACAGGCACATAATTGGGAATGTCATCCAACATATATTTATATGTTTCATAAGCATCCCGTGCTTTAACAGGCGGGCCAGGCAAACCAATAACTGATGGATCAATCATGAATTTTAATGCCCCTTCTGCATGTGTTTTTACATAAGCCGCGCCAAAAAATGCATCAATATGAAGATTTAAAAAATTATTTGACTCCAGATAACAGGTCATTTTCAATCCTTTGCCAATGGAGTCGGGCTTATCAACAAATAAAAAACCACTGGGATCATAATAAAATGGATACGCCTCATCAGAAAATCGCATGTCTTGCGGCGGGGTTTTGGGAATATATACCAGATGAAGCAAAAATAATGTATCATGGAAAATTCCTGGCAGAAGGGTTTCAAATTGAGATATAAATATTCCCAAATTTGATGATGCCAGATCGTCTGTACGATAGATCCCTTTTTTTTGCGTAAATGTTTTTCCAAAGGTGAATGGTTCGTGATCTTCACATCTTCGGATATAAACCAGCCGATAGGCTGAGTTTTTTAGCCCTGTAAAATGCGATAAGTCAATGGATAAACCCAGACCATCCGCTTCAACATCATATGCCATGCTTGGGTAGGTTGATTTTCTTGCAGAATCTTCACGTAAATTTGTCGGAAAACCATCAGTGGTCGGAAGTCTGCCAAATGTCAATGCCATTGGAAGATTTTCATATGGCTCAAAAAATATGTCCGCATATGCCCGTTCTACTTTCAATGATATATCTGATGGAATACGTGATTCATTAATCAGATTTGATTCAGGATATACCGGATAATCATCATCCGCCCAAATATGTGTCATGGATAATCGTGAGTGAAACTGAAGCCAGGACGCAATGTTGGCACTCAGGTTCAAACGTAAGCGATTTGTGGGAAGGGCGTGAACTCTTTCATGTTTTTCATTGCCAATAACTTCAGAAGTAAATGGAATGGTATCATGGCCTGTAAAATCATACCAGTCAAATCTTGTCCGCAATTCGGCACGTAAATCTATTTTATCCATGATGCTTTTTTTTTCAACTTCATCAAGGATATCAACAAATTCTTCCAGATCATTTTGAATAATCTCTATTGTTTCATCAGGTGTGTCTTTGCCTTTTGATACACCTTGTCTGTCTTCAATTTGTTCAATACGTTCAGTGATTTCATCAAGCTGCTGTAAAATAATATCAAACTCTTCTTTGTAAACCGCATCTTCACAAGTTCCCACTGAGGTAAATATACATGACAATAGAAAAATATTTATGATGAGACACAATAGAAAAACTTGTCTTATTTTATATACATTATGCATCCAAATCCTCGTGTATAATTATTTCAATCCAACAGCCTCGGGTTGATCAGAGTCGGCTGCATGTCGAATCAAGTATGTTTTCACTTCTTCCAGTTCTTCTTTTGTAAATAACTCAGAAATATCTTTTTTTCGTTTGTGTTTATTTCGACGAAAAAATCGACGCCATTGGGTTGATGCGTATTTACTGGGTGCAAAAGCTTCAACATCGCCGCCTTCCTGATGGCAAGATCCGCACTTGTTGAGATAAATACTTCGACCATCTGATGCCATTGAATAAGACACCCAGATCAGCATAAAACAGAGGCTTACAAAAACAAGCATATGAAGCGTTTGTTTCATTCCTTTTCGCTCCTTTTCCATGATATAATCACCACCACACCATTGATCAGGCGTGAAGTGCAAATGTTTTTCAATAAAATTCTCAAAATTTTGCATCCATCAGTAAATAGGTATTTGTAATTTTGTGATCAATGGCCAGGGGTTCACCATAATAAAAACTTAAATTCTGGTCATAATCATGACGTGTTACTGTATGTCCCATCCGAAACATGAAGAACCTGGAAACCGGTTGAAGCAAATAAAAATCCCATGCTTCACCCCGTGTGGCCAATTTATGTAATGGATCTTCACTGGCTTCACCAAAATTTGCCCAATATTTGGAACCATGATTGTATTCAATCCCAATCTTTGGACATTGTTTCATTGGGACAGGCAAATCAATCCGTCCGCCAACATGAATACAATGGGCATCATGATCAGATTGACCATCATTGTTCAGCAAACCAATAGGAGTTGGTGCATTTTCTAATGCTTGTAATTGCGCTGCAAAATTAGAACCATAGTTTTTTAACAAATCATACGCATCACGAGCTGGTAGAGGACCGCCTGGCAGTCCTAACTTTTCAGGGTCCAGCATAAATTCAGTCGCACTTTTCGCATGCGTTTTAAGATAACTCAAACCAGCAAACCAGTCAAAATTAAATCCGAAAAATTCCTTGGATTCTAAAAAAAGGGTGTATTTGGTCAGATATCCCAAAGAGTCCTCACCTCTGGTAAACAATGGGCCATCGGTCTCATAAAAAGGGGATAGTGATTCATTATACCGAAAATCTGGTTTGGGTGCCTGTGGAATATAGAGTACATTCATGATTGCCAGCAATCCGCCAAAAAAATCAGGAATATGGCTTTCAAGCTGAAAAACCAGAAAATAAACAGGATCCATTGCTTGTTCATCAACGCGATATACTCCTTTTTTGTCTGATAGTAAATGTCCCATAAAATATTTTTCATGGTCATCATACCGAACCGCACCGATAAATCTGGCCGCTGTTTGGGGAATGGTTGTAAGGGGTTCAAGATCCCAGGAAATGCCAATACCATCTGACTCTACATTATAGGCAATCGCTGGATAGGTTGATTTACGCGGAGTGTTTTCACGAAAATCTGCGGGAAGGCCATCAGTTGAGGGCAGACGTCCAAAAGTGAACGCAATCGGAAATAACTCATTTGGTTCAAAAAAATAATCGACATAAGCGCGCTCAACTTTTAAATTAATATTGCCCGGTACTCTTGTGGTGTTTAAAAAATTGACATCCGGGTACATAGGAAAATCATCATCAGACCAATGACGCATCATAGAAAGCCGGGATGTAAATTTTAAATTATCAGAAATTTGTGCGCGCAGGTTTAAACGAAATCGATTGCTCGGTTGCATATGGACACGTTCATGAAGGTTCTTTCCCTGCGGATGATCGGTGAATGGGATATTATCATGGCCATGAAAGGAATACCAATCAATACGAGTTCGAATTTCAGCACCAATTTCAAGCCGATCGACAATTGATTTTGTTTCAACACGCTCCAGAATTTCGGTTAATTCATCCATATCCTGTTTTAAAAATTTCAACAACTGCTGATCTTTTTCAGATATCTTTTCCGATTTCTTCTGCTGATTTAGCTCATCCAGGCGTTTGTTCAGCCTGTCGATTTCATTAAGAATCGGCACAATATCATCAGGTTTCACGTATTTTTCTTTCGCCACTGCAAATGGTTCTAATACAAGCAATAGCATTATTATCCCCAAAAAAAATATCTTTAAGGGGTGTGGCATGACAAACCTCCTGTTAATCGTCAGCATATCTATCATAAATGGAACGAATGACATTCATATTACCAAGAAACAGATCAACCATTTCCGGATCAAACTGTGACCCCGCACTTGTCTTGATGGCTTTTAATGTCTTATCTTCATCCCATGCCTCTTTGTATGATCGTCTTGAACTTAATGCATCATAGACATCAACCAGAGAAACAATTCTACCAAACAAAGGAATTTCAGTTCCCTTTTTACCCCGTGGGCTGCCATTTCGCAGTGTAAAACCTGGAATTGGCGATCCTGTCACCGGATCTACATGTCCGGGATAACCCGATCCATCCCATCGTTCATGATGATTTAATGCCACATCGTATGCGGCTTCATCGAATTCTGTCTGTGAATCATTAAATATCTTTGCACCAAGCACGGTGTGTTGTTTCATAATTTCGTATTCATCATAATTGAAACGACCGGGTTTTTTCAAGATTAAGTCAGAAATAGCAATTTTTCCAACATCATGTAACATGGCTGCCATGCGCAGGATATCTCTGTTTCTATCCAATTCTATTCTGTCAACACCATGTTTTTTTGCCCAACGATAATACAGTTCAACAGCAAAAGCCCCCACGCGATTGACATGACCAAATGTTTCCTGTGGATCATGAAGCTGGGTCATGCGGATGGTTCGCATAATAATTGCGCGGGTCATTTGTGCGCGTTCAAGTGCAATAACAGCAATATTGGCAAAGTGCATCATCATCAATTCAGCCTCTGTAGAAAATGTGATCACTTCACCTTTTTTGGATCTGGCATTGATCACTTGCAATATACCTAATACAACGCCTTTTGAATTTTGTAAAGGAACTGTTACCATTGATCTTGATCTGTAACCCGAAACCTCATCCATTGTCTTTGTAAACTGATAGGGTTTGTCCTCTGATATATCATAAACATCAGGAATGGACAAAGGTCGCCCACTTGATGCCACATATCCGGCAATACTTTCGTTGTTGACCGGGATTTTGAATGTTGAATATACCAGCGACTCATCGTTCGGCAATTGGGATTGCAATGTATCATTTTGTGTATATGAAAATTCTAACAAATTATCTTTGATTAAATATACAGACCCGGCATCTGCATTGATAAATCGCCTGGCCTCACTTAATATTTTTTGCATGAGAATGTCCAGATCATTCACTTGAATAAGTTGGATTCCCAATACAATGAGCGAATTAATTTTTTCTGTTTCACTTAACATAATAATTAGTTTTTTGGAAAATTTTTGGGTTGACCGCTCTAAAAAAACAGATGATCAATTCCTGAAAACGGCCACTATTGACAAATATTTCAAAAAAATGCAGCTTTTGTGCCATATCAAACAATTACTCAGTTTTGATGTCATGATTTGAGCAAAGATTTGTGTTGATCTTTACAAATAAAAATCGTAGTATATTTGATTAGGAAAAAAATTCATAAAAAAGAAAAAGGGGCCAAAATAATAATCAGGCCCAATGATCGAACAAAATTCAAGCGTAAAATTAGTTAATATAGGATGATTATTATGAAATTTGTCATAGAAAAATCGGTATTTATCAAAGGAATGTCAAAGATCCAGGGGATCACCGGTCGAAAGACAGACCTTCCAATAACAGCTTCCGCGCTGATACGTGCGCAAGGCATGAATATTTCAGTTTATGCCACAGATCTTGAAACTGCTTTTGAAGGATTCTATGAGGCAGATGTTGAAACTGAAGGTCAGGTGGCGGTGTATTCAAGAAAGTTATTTGAAATCATTAAAGATTTTCCAAGTAACTTTATTCAACTGGAAACTGTTGAAAGCAAAATGTTGAAAATCTCAGCATCAGATGAGGTCACCAAAGCTGAATATCACATGCTTTGTACCAATCCGGATGATTTCACCATTTTAACCAATATTGAAGATCTGGTTTTTCATGAAGTAGATGCCCTTATGTTAAAGGAAATGATTGAAAAAACACTTATTACAGGTATTCCGGATGATGAGCGTGCCCATTTAAGCGGTCTTTACCTGGAGATTCCAGCGGAAAACAATAATATTCTGCGTATGATTTCAACAGATGGCCATCGATTGGTAAAAATTGATCGCACCTGTGAAATTAAAGTGGATATTCCAATGGAAAAAGGAATTCTGTTATCCAAAAAAGGGATGTCTGATCTCCTCAAACTTATTGAAACCGGCGGACAGCTGGAAATTGGATTTCGTGAAAACAATTTTATTGCCAAAAAGGATACAGAAACCCTTGTTTCTCTTCTTCTTGAAGGTGATTTTCCTGATTACAGGGAGGTTATTCCGGAACCGATTGACACACAAATGAAAATTTCCAAAAAAACCTTTTTGTCATTAATGAAACGGATGACCATACTCTCCACGGAACGATTTCGAGCTGTTGCATTCAATATTAAATCCGACAGAATTGAAGTGTCAGCAACCAATCCTGAAATTGGTGATTCCAAAGAAGAACTTCCCATTGACTATAATGGTGCCACATTTGAGGCTGCATTCAACCCCCGATTCTTTATTGAAAGTCTTAATGAAATCGAATGCGACACAATTATTTTAAAAATGGCCAATGAACAAAATCCCTGTGTGATGTATGGTGAGGATGATCCCGATTTTATGAGTGTGATCATGCCAATGACTGTTTAAATAATAACATTTTACAACATCCGGTTTGATTCGGATAAGACAATTTTTGTGAGTGTAACAAAGCGAATGGAAGAAAAAAAAGAAAAGCGCTATGGCGCTGAAAATATTAAAGTCCTTGAAGGTCTTCTGGCAGTGCGTAAGCGGCCATCAATGTATATCGGCAATGTCGATAACGAAGGTCTTCATCATCTGGTGTATGAAGTGGTTGATAACAGTATTGACGAAGCCATGGCTGGCTATTGCGATAAAATTGATGTCACCATTCATACAGATAACAGCGTTACAGTGCTGGACAATGGACGCGGCATTCCTGTTGACATACATAAAACCGAAAAAATCCCTGCCCTTGAAGTGGTCATGACCAAGCTTCATGCCGGTGGAAAGTTTGATAATGACACCTACAAGGTATCGGGTGGACTTCATGGGGTTGGTGTGTCTGTTGTCAATGCCTTGTCATCGTTTCTGGAAGTATTTGTTTATAAGTCGGGTAAAGTTTATTATCAAACTTATGAACAGGGCAATAAGACGTGTGAACTAAAAGTTCTCTCTGAAAGCGCGGACATTGAACATGGTACAAAAATTCATTTTGTTCCTGATGGCACGGTGATGCGGGTACTGGAATTCCATTATGATATTCTGGTCCGACGATTAAGAGAACTGGCTTTCTTAAATAAAGGTATCACAATTACAATTGAAGATGAACGCTCTGATTTAAAAGATTCTTTTTCATATGATGGCGGATTGATATCTTATGCAGAGTATCTGAATCGCAATCGTACCGCACTACATGAGCCAATTCATATTCAAGGGACGAAGAATGATGTTCAAATTGAAATCTCCATCCAGTATAACGATGGCTTCAATGAAAAAATATTGACCTTTGCGAACAATATTAATACTGCTGAAGGTGGTTTTCATCTGGCTGGCTTTAAATCTGGAATGACACGTTCAATCAATACCTACCTTTCCAATGCCGCCAATTTGCCCAAAAACCTGAAAGTTAAAATTGGCGGTGATGATATTCGTGAGGGGCTGACTGCTGTTTTGAGTGTTCGCCTGAAATCACCGCAATTTGAAGGCCAGACCAAAACCAAATTGGGCAACAGCGAGGTCAAGGGATTGGTTGAAGCCTTGATGAATGAACAACTCGGTGTTTATCTCGAAGAACATCCGCAGATTGCGAAAAAAATTATTGAAAAAGCTGTCAATGCAGCGCGCGCACGCGATGCCGCCCGTCGGGCCAGAGATCTGGCACGAAATAAAGGAGCCATCGGAGATGCTTCTTTACCTGGCAAACTGGCAGAATGCCAATCAAACATCCCAAGCGAACGCGAAATATTTATTGTTGAGGGCGACAGTGCCGGTGGCTCTGCCAAGCAAGGACGTGATCGTAAATTTCAAGCCATATTGCCCATAAAAGGTAAAATCTTGAATGTTGAAAAAGCCCGATTCGACAAAATGCTTAAAAGTGAAGAAATTAAAAACATTATTACAGCACTGGGTACCGGTATTGGACTTGAAGAGTACAACATTGAACAGTTGAAATACCATAAAGTCATTATCATGGCTGATGCTGATGTTGATGGCAGTCATATTCGGACATTGCTCTTGACATTCTTTTATCGACAATTTCCAGACCTTATCAAAAATGGTTATCTTTATATCGCGCAACCACCGCTGTTTCGTGTGGGCAAAGGCAAAAATGCCGTGTATCTCAAGGATGAACTGGAATACAACGAATACCTCATGAAACGAATCTGCAATATTAAATATGTCAAAACCGCAAATAGCGAAAAGCCCATGTCTGACCATGAATTATACCTGTTAATGGGTGATATGGTAGAGTATTACACCATACTCAACCAAATGAACTATCGTGCCATTCCATCTCATCTGGTAGAATTGATTCTGAACACAAATTTAAATAATCGTGAAAAACTCAAGGATCAGGACTTGATGTTCGATATTCAGTCCAAATTGATTGATGCGGACTATGAAGTCAATGATCTGTTCTGGAATGAAGAACGGGGTGTGTATGAAATCACTGTGGTTGGTTCCGGACAGCGTTTACTGGATGAACATCAGGTGGAAGTCAAAACCACTATTAAAATTGGCAGAGGTTTTGTATATGCCAAAGATTATCAAAAATTAATTGTGTTAAAAGATAAAATTGCAAAATATGATGATCCCCCATTTGAAGTCATCACGCGAAAGGCCAAAGATGATTCATCAGAATCTGAAACATCCGGAAAATCAACCATTTTGGAAACGAAATTTGCCCTGTATCATTATTTGCTTGAAGAAGCCAAACGCAACATTGCTGTACAACGCTACAAAGGTTTGGGTGAAATGAATCCGCAACAACTGTGGGAAACAACAATGGACCCCCAATCACGAACATTACTGAATGTCAATGTCAATGATGCCAATTTTGCGGATGATATTTTTTCGCTGTTGATGGGGGATGAGGTTGAACCACGAAGAGAGTTTATCCAATCCAATGCCCTGGAGGTTCAGCGGCTGGATATTTAAAGGATTAAGATGAAAATTCATCACATTAGAAATGCCACCTTTGTCATTGAAGCCGGCGAGTATCATATTCTGGTTGACCCCATGCTCAGTGACAAAGGAGATTTACCCGCATTTGCGCATTTTCGTCATCCAAGCGAACGTAATCCCATTGTTCCTTTACCAGATAATACGCCTCAAATTCTGGAAAAAGTCACCCACTGCCTGATTACTCATTCACACACATTTGGAATGGAATTGCTCACCCATACCGATCACCTGGACACTCCTGGGAAAAAATTCTTAGAAGAAAATAATATCCCTGTTGTGTGTTATCAAAACGATATTAATTTTCTGACAAAAAATAGAATTCAGGTAGAAAATGCCCTTGATTACTGGCAGGCGCAATCCTTTCTAGGCGGAAAAATTATTGCGATTCCAGCGCAGCATGGTCATGGCTGGATACATTATTTAATGGCAAATGGTGCGGGCTATTACCTTGAACTGCCAGAGGAACCATCTATTTATATCAGTGGTGATACTGTTTTTATTGATGATGTGCATCGTGCTTTGGAAGATTTAGCACCTGATATTGCAGTGGTTGCTGCCGGGTCTGCAAGTCTGGATGTTGGCGGACCAATACTGATGCCTATGAATGAAATCATTACATTTGTTCGCCATGCGCCCAAAAGAGTGATTGCCAATCATATGGAAGCGTTAAATCATTGCCCGACAAAACGTTCTGATTTGAGTCGAGAGTTAGCCATACAAAATTTGTTGGATAAAACTGATATCCCTTCTGATGGGGAAACATTGGAATTTCAATTGTCATTATGAAGATAGCAACATTAAAATTTAGGGGATATACATTGTACTTAGGAGTCTAGAACATGACCAAATCAATCAAATCGAACCAACAAGATATGAAAAATTATTATCAACACCTTAAATCAAATGGGTTGACTCACAAACAAGAACAAAAAATTCTTGCTGAATTAAATGGAACCCATCATCACGATATTCCTGATGCGCATGAAATTGATCAGCCTGTATATCCAAACCATTTATATTCATATAATGATCTTTTGTTTTTACAACAGCAGCCTCGCCCCTATGTTGCTTTTCAAAATTATTTAAAATCACTGGATGAATTACTTGATCAGGATCAAAAACGTGAGGCAGATGGTTTTCCCAGAAAAATCCGTGTGGGTCGTCTGGTGAGGCCCGGAAAAGGGGGCAATGAAAAGATTGTTGTTGTTCCCACAACTGTTGAAGAAAAATTGATTCATGATCGCGCTATTCAGTCAAAGGAAGAAGAAGAATCTTCAGGAGGTGCTGGTGAGGGAGAAGAAGGTGAGGTGATTGGTGAACAGCCAGTTCACAGCCCTGATGGTTCAGGTGAAGGCCCTGGTGAAGGTGAAGGCGGTGCCCATGAGGTGGAATCCAGTGCTTATGATTTGGGACGTATTCTTACAGAACAATTTGAACTGCCCAATCTCAAAGATAAGGGTAAAAAACGATCTTTGACACGCTATACCTATGATATGACAGATCGAAACAAGGGGTATGGTCAAATTCTTGATAAAAAAGCAACTTTGAAAAAGATTGTGGAAACCAACATTCATCTCGGCAATTTGCCCGATCCCGACAATATTGACCCATCACAATTTTTGATTTCGCCCTCAGATCGTATTTATCGCATTTTATCCAGAGAAAAAGATTTTGAATCACAGGCCATGGTGTTTTTTCTTCGTGATTATTCCGGCTCCATGACCGGAAAACCAACAGATGTTGTTGTCTCTCAGCATGTGCTGATTTATAGCTGGATTCTATATCAATATGCTCGTCAGGTTGAGACACGTTTTATTCTACATGATACTGAAGCCACAGAAGTTGATGATTTCTATACGTATTATAATTCAAAGGTGGCTGGTGGTACGCGGGTGGCATCAGCTTATAAAAAAGTCAATGAAATTGTGGAAAAAGAAAATCTGATTTCAGATTACAATATTTACATTTTTCATGGTACTGATGGTGATGATTGGGATACTGAAGGCAAAGAAGCGATTCCAGAATTACAAAAAATGATTGGTTATGCCAGCAGAGTCGGTATCACGATTGCACAGCGCACAAGCGGTTATCAAAGTGGCACCAGTGAAGTTCAGGAATATCTGGAAAAATCCAATCTGTTAATGGATTATCCCGATCTTATCAGGCTGGACATTGTTGCTGATGATGCCAATGAAACCCGATTGATTGACAGTATTCGCAATCTAATTTCCTGAAAAAGGCAACACGATGTCAGTCATCCAACAAAAAGGATTCAACTATGTATTCGATCCCTGTGTTTGTGAAGAATGTGAGGGGTATTGCTGTTTTGGCGATCCGGGTTTTGTCTGGATCAACCAGGATGACATTTTTCGCATATCATCATTTCTATCTATAAATATTATTGATTTTATTGAGCAATATTTAAATCTGGTTGATAATAGATACTCTGCAAAGGATGTTTTTACAACGACCGGATATTATGCATGTATATTTTTTGATCCAGATGAAAGGCGATGCAAGATATACAATGTCCGGCCATTGCAGTGTCGATTATATCCATTTTGGGACTGTTTTAAACAAAACATGACATTATGTTTTGAAGAATGCCCGGGTGTCAAACCTTTATTATGCCCAGACTCTATATAAAAGAATATCAGAAATCATTAGCCGGAAAATGTATTTATATTGCCTGTCGTGAAGGCATCCTGCGAAACTATTTTGATCATATTATCACTGATATCAAATTTTTATGCCGTCAAAATATGGAAACCTTTCTATTTCACAATATTTCAAACCGGTTTGCCAATCAAAAAATATTTCGGGATTTGTCATCACGCCTGTATCAAACCACAATAGTACGTGTTCCTTCAAATGTTGCCTTTTACCCCTATGTGTTAAATTATGGAAAATCACCCCATAAAATTGTGTTTATCGAGCGGACACACCTACTTGATCGTGATGGTAAACCTGTCAATGCCCTTACAACATCTAATGCGCGCGTCCATTTAGCATCTTATCGTGATCTGATATCCAATGAAAATCTAAAAGAAAACATTACCATTATCTGTAATAAGATAGAACAGGCACAAATTGAGCGTATTCATATTATTCCTGCTGGAAAAGCCTGTATTAAAAATGAATTGTTCAGCATTGAAGGTTCTGGCACGTTAATTGCCAATAACTTTAATGAAACGTTTGAACATGTGAATACCCAAAATGATATCCAGATGATTGCATCAATTCTCAAACGTTATAGAAGCTTAGGGTATCTGAAATTCAGAGATAAAGCATATGTAAAACAACATAAGCAATTATTTTATGTGGCAAGAATTGATGATATCATTGTGGGGTGTGCCGAACAAATTACCATTGATCAGGATACTGTCGAACTGGGATCGCTGGCAGTGTCCATTCGATATCGAAAACAACAAGTGGGGCAATTTATTATTCAATCGTTTGAAAAGAAAATGATTGAAAAAGGGGTTTCAACAATTATTTCATTGACCAAAAATCCATTGTTACAAAAAATATTTGTGAACCTGGGGTTTGTTCCGAGAAACCCGGAACGTTATTCTGATAGACAGAAACAATCTCCTGAATCACGTATGTTTGTAAAGGAAATATAATTACTGCGATTATCAAATATGGAGAACAAATGACAAAGCGACAGGAAATATTTCAGTTTTTAAAGCAAGCGGATTTCAGTGCGCGTGAATTATCTAAAGCAGTTGGCATTAGAGAGAAAGAGGTATATGATCACCTTCAGCACATCGAGAAGTCCGCAAAAAGACAAGCCTTTAAATTTAAGGTGTATCCAGCGCAATGTAATTCCTGTGAATATACATTTAATAAGCGTGAGCGGTTGACGCGACCCGGACGATGTCCAATATGTAAGAAACAACACATTGATCCGCCGCGTTTTCAAATTGTTTAGAGACCTTATTTTATTCGCATAAAAAAGAAAGGAGACTTTATGAAAAAAATTATTATTGGAATCATGATATTATCCACATGGATCATATCATCAGCGTATTCTGATGAATTAAGCCGTCAAAAATACGAAGCTGCTCATGCCGCCTGGCAACTTGAGTTATCCGCTCGCCTGCTTGATCAGACAGTCAATAATTACAGCCCGATTACAAATCCCAATGGTGCGGCAACAGTGCTGACTGCTTTTGATCAATTGGCCAACAATTATTTGCAGGCAAGTGTTCCCATCGGCAATTTTATGAAAACTGTCATGCAAAACTATCCAGATCCACACCCTTTTTATGAAGCTGCTGGAACAATATTACTAAAACTCAATCAAGCGGTTCAGAGTGTTTCATTGCTTCAAACAATTTCACGAGGTGCCGCCAGTGCAAACCTGAGCAGCAACAGTAAACTTTCTGATATCACTGATGTTGTATCCCATGCCGGTGCAATTACTTATGTTTCAACAGTTATAACTAATCTGGCGACATCCAGTGTATCACCCGATGAATTAAACAATGTTCAGGGAATCATTTACGAAAAAGCCCTGCAGGCAGCCGTTGCTGCAATAAATAGAAAAGCAGGAGATTCTTCTGTAATTATGAACAGTGATGCCTGTCTGGCTGCTACAGGTGCAATCGCAACCCTTGCCATGACTGTTGAGGGGGCTATCGAATTGGCTATGGAAGAATATGCGTATTCAAGTATTCAATTTTCAAATAGTTTTTCAAGGCAAATTAATCTCATATTAAATGGTTCAAAAACAAATCCCCTCAAAATTGATGTGCAGCAAAAAACATATGGGACAACATTTAATGCCATATTTGCAGCCACTTTTTCATCATTGCTCAATAAAAATGCATTGCAACCCTATCAAACCCCTGTTCATAAGTACACCCAGCAAACCAATGCTGAAATATTGATTGAGGGGGCTCATCAATTGGCTGAGGGTGTTTCATCAATGGTTATGCCTGATATGTCAACAAATATTGTTGATGCTATGAATTATGCCAGCCTGCTGAACAGCGGTTTACTGGATCAACGTCATTTTGAGCTGAAAGATTTAATATTTGTTATGCAGGAATTATCAGGGGTCATTCATTAAATAAAGGTAATTTAATTATGTTAAAATCAAAAACAATAAAAATTCAATTTAAAAGTGATCATCACAAATTGGTGGGGACGCTTCATCTGCCCGACAATTATTCATTGAAAACGCCATGTATTATTGGATCTCATGGTTTGTTCAGTGATTCATCATCACCCAAGCAACTGGCACTGGCCAGACAATGCAATAAAAGAAAAATGGCATATTTTCGGTTTGATCATCGCGGCTGTGGTAAGAGTGAAGGAAATTTCAAAGAAGATACCACCATTAATAATCGGTTTCGCGATTTTTGCGCTGCCATTCAGACAATGAGAGATGATCCAGATATTGGAGATCAATTGGGTTATTTTGGAAGCAGTCTGGGCGGCACGGTTGCATTACTGGCATCATTGATTGAACCGCCTCAAACAATGGTGACCCTTTCTGCTCCCATATCAATGAATAGCGTATGGGATGTATTGGTAAAAAACAGGCAGGATGAACTATTAAGCAAAGACTTTTATGATGAAGCGGTTGAATTTAACATTCAGGATAAACTACATCAAATTAACAATATTCTTATTTTTCATGGATCTGATGATGAAGTCGTCCCTGTTACCAATGCAAAAAAACTAAGCGATGATGTATCCGGGCCCTCAGAATTGTTTGTCTTTGATGGTGGATGTCATCAATTGGCAAACAAGACACATCAAGAAATGTTTATGCAGAAAACCACAGATTGGTTTGATTGTTGTTTTCGTTCGGATATGTAAGTAATTGCATGGGAATAATTATGAATAATTTTGTAACCATTATTGTATCATTATGTTGGTTCTTTCTCATTATTATCATTGCGATGCGATATCGAAAACAGTTGCGCTCACAAAAATCAAAAGAATCAGTCATACAGGATGAATATCTTAACAAACAACAACAGACAGAAGAAAAGCTTGTCCGCGTGATGAAAGATGTGGAAGCTGCCCAGGATGAGAGCAAAGCTGCCAATAAAAAGCTATATGAAAGCCAACAATTTATGGATCATATGCTTCAAAGCATTCTTGATGGTATTAGTATTTTGAATCCAGACCTGACTATCCGAATGACCAATAATGTTGCCAAAGAATGGTATGCGGATAGAATTCCCCTTGAAGGAAAATATTGTTATCACTGTTATCATCAGAAAAATGAGCCCTGTAATCCCTGTCCGGCATTACGGTGTTTTGAAACGGGATCAATGGAGACTGAGACCGTTCCAGGGCCCGTCGGTGGGAATGTTGAATGGATTGAATTGAGCTGCTACCCCATGAAAGATGAAAACACGGGTGAAGTTCAAGCAGTTATTGAATACGCCCGCGATGTTACCGAAAAAATCCGCTCCGAAAAAAAACTCATGGAAACAATGGCAGAAATTGACAATGCCAGAAAAGAAGCCTTGATGATGGCAAAAGAAGCAGAAGACGCCAAAATTAAAGCTCAAAAAGCCAGCGAAGCCATGAAATTAATGAATTTGAACCTTGAGGAACAAACCCTGCTGGCAAATCAAATGGCTGAAAAAGCCAGATTGGCCAATCAGGCGAAAAGTGACTTTTTGGCCAAAATGAGTCATGAAATTAGAACGCCAATGAATGGTGTCATCGGTATGGCCGAATTAATGAAGGATACCCCGCTCAATGATGAACAATCTCAATACGTAAATATTATTCGAAATAGCGGCAATAGTTTGTTGGCACTTATTGATGATATTCTGGATTTTTCCAAAATTGAAGCAGGTAAAATGACACTTGATATTGTGGATTTTGACTTGCATCAAACCCTTGAAGACGCTGTTGAAATGATGGCAATCCGTGCGTATGAAAAAAATCTTGAAATTTACTGTTTTATTGATCCATTCATTCCCCCATTACTCAAAGGAGATCCAGGACGTCTCAGGCAGATTCTCATTAATTTAATTGGAAATGCGATCAAATTTACCCAGGAAGGAGAAATTATCGTTAAGGCAGATCCAGAGACCATGAATGACACCACTGTCTGCGTTAAATTTACTGTTGAAGATACCGGTCATGGCATCCCGCCGGACAAACATCAGCAACTGTTTTCGCCTTTTTCTCAAGTGCATAAAAACAATCAAAATGATCATGAGGGGACCGGACTGGGACTTGCGATATCCAAACAATTATCTGAATTAATGAATGGCCGGATTGGGGTTACCAGTGAACCTGATTTGGGTTCATTGTTCTGGTTTACTGCAAATTTTGATAAACAGGATGTTGCGCAACCTCAAGAAATAAATCCAGCATTTCGAGATAAGCGTGTTCTCATTGTTGATCATAAACGCAGCAATTGCATGCAGATCAAACATATTCTTCGCTCATGGAATTGTATTGTTGGCATTGCTTCAGACGAAACCCAGGCCTTTAAAGAATTAAAAATAGCATGCCAGAATAAATCTCCATATGAACTGGTGTTTCTTGAAATCCATCTGCCTGAAATTGATGGAGAACATCTGGCAAAAATGATTCAAACTGATTCCGAAATATATCAACCCCATATCGTCATGATGACTTCAATTGCGTATGCAAATAATTTTGGAAAAAACAATCTATTTGATGTCATTACCAGACCTGTTAGACATCTCAGGTTGTATGAGTGTCTCAGTCGGGCTTTTGACAAAAAAAATATCGCACCGCCTCAAAAATCAGCACCAAAAACTGTTCCAACGCAAACACAAAAAAATGCGAAAATTTTGCTCGTGGAAGACAATCAGACCAATCGAATTGTTGCACAATCTATACTAAAAAAACTGGGATATTCAGTAGATATGGCTGAAAATGGCCTGGATGCCATTGATGCGTTGAAACAAAAAAAATTCGATCTTGTTTTTATGGATTGCCAAATGCCAAAGATGGATGGCTATGAAGCCACGCGAAAAATCCGTACCTCTTCTGATCTGACAGACAGTAAAGATATCCCCATAATTGCCATGACAGCTTATGCCATGAAACAAGACCGGGAAAAATGTTTAAATACCGGCATGAATGACTATATCAGCAAACCTGTTACCCCTGAAAAAATTTCAAAGATCATCAATAAATGGCTGGATAATATATCTTTTTCAGAAGACGAGAAGCCCCAAGGTAACCCCTCGGAAAATATAGATCATCCTCTTTTTGATGAAGAAGAACTGATGTTGCTTTCTATGAATGATGTAAGCCTTGCTTTAATGGCCGTCGAACAGTGTCAGATATCGGCATCAGAGATGTTCAAGGAATTGGAACAGGCGTTTCATGAAAAAAATATGAATCAAATGCATATTCTCGCACATACAATAAAAAGTTCATTTGCGCAGGTTGGTGGTAAGGCAGCCAATCAGGTGGCTTTGAAAATGGAGATGGCAGGGGAAGCAGGTAACTATGATGAAATGTTACAACTCATGCCAGAATTAAGAAAGTCGTATCATCTATTGACTGATAAACTAAAACGATGGATGGCAAAAAATTCTGAGGAAAGATCAGATGAAAAAGCTTGATTTGTTTAATAAAAATTATGTGCTGTTTGCACTGGGTTCTGTAACTATTTTTGTGTGCGCTGTTTTTTTGCCAAATTGTTTTCAAAATAAACCAATTATTTCCATATGGCTTTTTAGAATAATGGGTATTTCTCTATTTGCCTGTATGTTGATTTTAATCTATCGTATCAAAACGCTACATAAAAAAATGGCCTATTTGATCAAGCGACATGAACGAATGGATCTGACAATGGATACTGGTGAAATCGGTTTTTGGGATTGGAATATCGCAACCAATGATGTGTATTTCAGCCCAAACTATTTTATCATGCTTGGCTATCAGCCCAATGAATTTCCAATGAAACTGACAACCTGGGTAAACCTGCTTCATCCAGCGGATAAAGAAAACATTGTACCAGTCGTTGAAAAATATGTTCAACAGGCCCAACCTTATGAAGTTGAATTTCGTATGCTTTGCAAAGATCAATCATGGAAATGGATTTCTGGCCGGGGGAAATCCTACAATATTGATTCTGTTGGCAAGGCACAACGCGCTTTTGGCGTGCATGTGGACATCCATAAACGAAAAATGGCAGAACAGGAATATCGCAATCTTGCAACAGTGATTGAACAGGCCATCGAAGGCGTTGCTGTTGCAGATCTGGATGGCAATATTCAATACGCCAATCCAATGTGGGTCAAAATGCATGGGTATGATTCTGCTGATGAAATTCAAAACAAACATATTCACATTTTTCACACCCAGGAACAATTGAAATCTGAAGTTATCCCCTTTAACGAAAAAGTGATGCAAAATGGCATACACAAAGGCGAAGTGGGGCATGTAAGAAAAGATGGCAGCACATTTCCTTCATTTATGGGAACAGCTTTGCTGAAAGATGTGTACGGTAAACCATATGCCATTGCTGGATTTGCGCAGGATATCACAGAACAAAAACAGCAGGAGATCAAGAAAAAAGAGACAGATAAAGCCCTGATCCTTGCACTGAAAGATGCCAAACAGGCCAATAAGGTCAAAAATGAATTTCTTGCCAATATGAGTCATGAATTACGTACCCCCATGAATGGTATTATGGGAATGAACAGCCTGTTACACAAAACATCCTTGACTGATGAACAACGAGAATATGTTGAAATTATCCAAAAAAGTGGGGACCAGCTGCTGAGAATGATCAATGACATTCTTAATATTTCTCAAATTTACTCCGGAAAACAAATTCTTCACAGTGTATATTTCAATTTGATAAAACTGATTCTCGATACAATTGATATGATGACACCGGCGGCGCGTAAAAAATCGTTGATGATTAAATGTCACATTTCTTCAGATACGCCATCTAGAATTGTTGGCGATGCTGAAGTCATTAAAAAAATATTAATTCATCTGATTGACAATGCCATAAAATTTACTTCACAGGGTGAAATTGTTGTAAATGTTGCATTGGTGGCTGAAGATGAGTCTGATGCCGATATTAGATTTTCGGTACAAGATACCGGAATTGGTATTCCTGTTGATAAACAGGATGCAATTTTTTCTACCTTTTATCAAGTTGACAGTTCCAGCATCAAACATTTTAGCGGTACCGGACTTGGCCTGGCACTTGCCAAGCAATTAACAACGCTCATGGATGGTCATATCGGTGTAAATAGTACGCCTGGAGTGGGATCAACATTCTATTTTACAGTCAGTTTAAAAAAAATGAGAGGTAATCAGATATCATAACTCTTTAATTTTTAATGCGATATCCATTCGTTCAATAAGATCCCCAATATTCGGTTTTGTGGCATAATCTGTGGCTCCAATGGATTGGCATTTGTGGGTCATTTGTTCAGTTATTAATGATGAAAAAATAATAATGGGAATATTGGTTGAGATATGACTCCGGACTTCCCTGCAAAGTGTCAGGCCATCCATTTCTGGCATCTCAATATCCGAGACAATCAAGTCTAAATGATTATCAAATGCTTCCCCATTTGCAGCGGATTGATTAAACAGATTTTCTATCCATTCGTATGCTGTTTTCCCATTGTCAACGATCGTTGATTGCAGATAACCGGCTGTATTCAGCCCATGTCGAATAAAATCTCTGGCAACACTTGAGTCATCGGCAGCAATAATTTTTTTCGTCTTCCGAATGTCATATATGCTGGATTCAACATGAATATCTTCTTCTGCTTTTTCATGTTTCAGGGCTGTTTGAACGGGAAATATTTCACTGATGATATGTTCTAAATCCAGAATAATAATATCTGAGTTCTGGTTATGAACCGAACCGGTCAGTCGGTTGGTATGTTGTTTCATTACAGGATTGATTAATTTTAGATCTTTCCAGGTCAGTCGATGTATTTGACTAATCCCATCAACCACAAAACCAGTAATCATATTATTAAACTCTGTTACCAATATGACCTTACGATCTGTTGATTCATGCGTAAAAATACTTAAAAAAATATTTAAATCAATCAGGGGGATCAACTCACCACGTAACATAAAAACGCCGGCCATCGCTTTTGGCGCATTAATATCCCGCGTGACTGTGACGGCATTGTATGGAACAAATTCCTTAATTTTAGCAACATTGACACCATAGCTTTGTGTTCCCAAGAAAAATTCGGCAATTTCAACCTCATTGGTGCCGGATTCCAATAAAATATCTTCGTCATGTGAAAAGGCCATGTTTTTCCTTTCATATTGACATTTGTTCAAATATAACTTTTTCTATCAAAATTTGATAATTATATCAAGTTTAAATTTCGTTTACTTACAGCCCTCTTCCATTTTTATTTGAGATAAGCATTTCACTTTTGTCAATAAATTCTCTCCCCATGAACCATCAGACCACTCTACAGAATTTGATGGTTTGGCCATTACATCCATACCGCCAAATTTCATGGCATCAAAGGCCATGCGTGTACTTTCTTCATCAGCAAAAGCAGAGACAAAAACGATAGGAATCTGATAATTATTTACGATTTCCTGTGTAACATCAATACCATCCATGTCTGGAAGCAAAATATCCATTGTAATTAAATCCGGTTGGATCTCACCTGCCATCCGAATGGCATCCTGGCCTGTTTTTGCAATTCCAACAACCTCAATCCAGGGATCTTTATTCAGGATATTCTCAAGAAACAGACTCTCTGTTGTCGAATCCTCAACAATCAATACGCGTGCCTTACGAGAGAACGGCAGATCAACAGTATCTTTTGGAAATTGTAAGATAATTCGCGTTAAATCGTTTTCGCTTTCCAGGGCAATACTGCCAGAATGCATTTGAACAATCATTCGGGCTGAATATGTGCCCAGGCCCATTCCGCTTTTTTTACCATAGGTTGAATATTTATCAAAAAAATTTGAACGGATACTTTCAGGCACAGTGCCCACATTTTCAATAATTATTTTATCCTGTTGACCATGTTGCATATATATCTTGACATTTTCATTGCCTGGCGATGCTTCAATTGCATTTTTTATTAAATTCGCCATCATGGAATATAATAAAAACTCTTCACCATGAATAATAAATCGTTCAAATGAATAAGGAGTGCGGTTTCCTATTTTTATTATAATTGATATCTCTTTAATCTCCAGTATTTCATGTAATTCTGATTTTATTTTTTTTATAATTTCCATCAGGTTGACAATTTGAGGGGAATACATATAGGATCCACGTTCCATCTTACACAGATTTAATGACATATTAACGATATTTAACATTTGATACCCGGAGTTTTCAATGATTTCAAGGTATTCACGTTGTATGTCATTCACAGGACCATCTTCGACAATCAATTGGGGGAGATTGATAATGCCATTTAATGGGGTTTTTAGATCATGACGAGAAATGGCTTCGATATCTTCACGTAATGAGGTCATTTCAATCAGTTCTTTATTTTTAATTTCCAGTTCTCGTCGGGCATTCATCAATGATAAATGTGTGCGAACACGTGCTTTTACAACTGATGGACTGATGGGTTTTGCAATATAATCCACAGCACCCAGTTTAAATCCTTTTGCCTCACATGAAGACTGATCTTTCACAGTAATAAAAATAATCAGGATCTCGCTGGTATCCGGATTTTGCTTCAATGTTTCGCAAACAGTGTAGCCATCAATTCCTGGCATAATGATATCCAGGAGAATCAGGTCAGGCTTTTTGGCAATGGCCAGTTCGATAGCTCTTTCCCCATTGGTTGAAAAAATAACGTTATAGTCCTTTTGAAGCACTTCATTGAGAACTTTTATATTGGCGGGTTCATCATCCACAATCAGGATGGTATATTTTTCATATTTTTTACTCATTGGACGTCTCCAAAAAAATGTTTAAATATGTTGCCATTTGAATTAAAATTGTTTTGGCCTGATCAAAATCCAGCTGATCAATCGCAGCAGAAATATTTTTCAAAGCAGGCTTTATTGATTGATCCTTTATCCGCTGATGTATGTCATCAAATTGAATGGTTGCAGTCATATCATGGTTGTTAAGAGATTGATATAATGTTTGAAGCGCACTTTCCAGTTCATTTGCATTTTTAAATGCTGATTTTGCAGGTTTTACATTTTCATGCGCGCATTGTTTTAAGATTTGATTCAGTAATTGTGCATCATGAACAACATTTTTAAATGCGTTGTCCACCTGGGACACTTGATTCAAACAGGCCTGTTTATCTTGTTTCAATGCATGACTTTCTAATTTTTGTGCAGCTTCCAACAAACCATATGCAGAAAGATTACCTGCAACCCCCTTAATGGTATGCGACATCTCATGCACTTTTGTAAATGATTCCGATTGAATCGCCTCGATAATCATTGATGGATAAGATTTATGCGACAGACAAAATTCCTGAAGGATGTTGTTATATAATTTCAATCGCCCCCCCAATCTTTCTGTTCCCTCTTCCACACTCATATGCGTTAACAGCTTCATTGCCATTTCCATTGGATTCATACACGGGTCAGTTTTCTTTTCAGGGGGTTTAACAGAAATGTGACGTGATTTCGTCAGCCATTGAGATAGAACATGAAACAATTGTTTGGGCTGAATTGGTTTAGAAACATAATCATCCATACCCGCTTGAATACATCGCTCTTTATCTCCTGACATGGCATGAGCGGTCATCGCAATGATTGGGAAAGTCCGATATGCGTCTTTATAGAGAGCATTAATTGCCCGGGTTGTTTCATATCCATCCATTTCAGGCATTTGAATATCCATTAAGATGGCATCATACATCAACGCATCTGCATCCATTTTTTCTTTAATCATCTCAAGGGCTTTGCATCCATTATCTGCAATACTAACATTTAATTCCTTCTGAGTCAAAATTTCATAAGCCACCTGCTGATTAATCATATTGTCTTCAACCAGCAAAATCGTCTGCCCTTGAAAATCGCAGAGCGTTCCTTTTTCATCAATTTTCTTTTCACGATCAGAAACACAGGTATCCGGTTGAAATATATTATTGATTGCCCGATACAAAGTAGATGGCGAAACAGGTTTAACAATCACGCTCGTAATCATGTTTTGCACAGCGTCATCAACCACGGAATCGCGACCATAAATGGTATCTATCAAAATAATCGGCGGTGTATTTAATTTCAACTGATTTTCAATTTTTTTGGCAATACGCAAACCATCTGTATCAGGCATATGATTATCAATGAGAATAACATCCATGTGATCTTCGTTATCTGACCATTGCCAATATTCATTTTCACAGGAAAAAAGTTTCACTGTCATGTTTAAATGTGACAACATATAATATAAAATATTTCGACAGGTCTCATTATCGTCAATAACAATCGCTTTTTTTCCAGACAAATCGATAGGATCTTTGGATTGGTTATTTTGGGCCACTTGAAATTGACAGGTAAAAGAAAACGTGCTGCCTTCACCATAAACGCTGCCTGCCTTAATTTTGCCATCCATCATTTCTACCAGTCGTTTACAAATTGTGAGGCCTAGACCTGTTCCGCCATATTTTCGTGTGGTGGAGGTATCTGCCTGAGAAAAGGGCTGGAATAACCGATTAACTTGTTCTTCAGTCATTCCAATGCCAGCGTCCTGAACCGAAAAAGCCAGACGAACATTGTCGTTTGACTTTTTTTGAACAGAAATGGAAATGATAATGTCTCCACGGTCTGTAAATTTAATAGCATTGCTCAACAAATTAATTAAAATTTGCCCCAGGCGAAGCGGATCACCAACGAGCAAAGATGGGACATCCTGATCAACAGAAAATAATATTTCAATCTGTTTTTCATCCTGTTTCATACAGAACATATTGGTCAGGTTTTCCAAAACATCAAACAGATCAAATGGCACTGATTCTAAATCCAGTTTGTGAGCTTCAATTTTTGAAAAATCCAGAATATCATTTAAAATACCCAATAAAGACTGAGCAGATTGATCAATTTTTACAAGATAATCTTTTTGACGATCTGTCAATTGTGTTTTCAATGCCAGAGAATTCAATCCAATAATGGCATTCATGGGCGTTCGAATTTCATGAGACATATTGGCTAAAAAATCACTTTTTAAACGATTGGCTTCATCCGCACGTCTGGCCAATTGTTCTGCTGCAATTCGCGATTTTTGAAGTTCAAATTCAATTTGCTTTTGAGAGGTTACATCGACAATCACGCCGATCATGCCTTGAAGAGATTGATCGGTATTAAAAAACTTTGCAATATGGCAAACAACATTCTTTACAGGCATCCCCGGCATGCGCATTTCCATTTCAAATATCTGCCTGATGTCATCACTGCTTAAAAACAACTGTTCTTTAAAATGAAAGACTTCTGCCACCTGGGCAGGTAAAAAATCAAACAGTCCATAACCAATAATTTCTGAAGATTGTTTATCCACAAAATCACAAAATGCGGTATTGGTTAATTGGTATTCATCATGAATGGTTTTGAAAAATACTGGCAAAGGGACGGAATCCACAACAGTTTGCAGAAAAATTCTTTCCCGCTCAAGGGCTTCCTCCGCTTTTTTTCTTTCAGAAATATCCCGAATGACACCAACAGTTCCCACATATTCTTTTTCTTCAGACTGAGAATGAAGGCCTGTGATGCCTGCACTATTGACCTCAACAACAATAAGGTCATTAGACAACGATTCAATTTCTCCTGCTGATATGTGTTCACCCGATTTAGATTTTAAACGCACTTCAAGGCCTGTTGTAATTCTGGAGCCGGAACGTCGTTCATCAAAAAGTTTTGGTGGCGGACGTTTCACATTCTTGGGAATTTTTGACAATACCTTTTCACGACTGACGTCATCAATATCTTCCGGGCAAATAATTTCGCTAAAATGTTTGCCAATCAATTCTTCTTTTTCATAGCCCAACCGACGAATGGCATTGTTTATAAATGTGAAATAGCCGTTGGCATCAATACGATAAACAATGTCGGGAATCGTTAAAACCAGTGATCGAAAGCGATCTTCTGAAGCAGCAAGGGCACTGTTATTTTTTTTAAGTTCCTCATTCAGAAGGTTCAGTGACAGTTGTTTTTCTTTTAATGCAGTATTTTGCAACAGTGAATTTTCATAGGTACTCATCAATAAATTTATAACCTGGTTGCGTCCTGCAATAATGGTATGGGCCTTGCCCAAAAAATTGATTGTCATCGGTTTTTCGGAATTTTCATATGAATCATATTCTGTCAGGTGCTGGTTTGATAAAAGAAACGTTACTTTAGTTAATAAAAATGATTCTTCGTAAGGTTTGGTCACATAGGCATCTGCTTTAGCATTCAAGCCATTAATGATATCTTCAGGATCGTGGAGATCTGTCAAAAGCAGCACAGGAATATGACGAATTGCCGGGTCACCTTTAATATGACTACACATTTTGAAACCATTCATGACAGGCATAGTAACATCACTGATAATTAAATCAGGAGATTTTGCATTTGCAAGATGAATCCCTTCCTGACCATTTTTTGCCACATGGGTAATGTATCGGTTTTCATTTAACAACAATTCAAGTTTTAATGCCTGCGTGGGGCTGTCTTCGACGATTAATATTTGAAAAGCCATAATTAATTATTTTCTATTTTTATTGAATAAATGCTGATTTATTATACATACTCGATATTTTGTGTCCTTTCGGCAAACTTGCTTGACTTGTACCTAAAATCACAAGGCAAACTTGCTTGACTTGTACCTAAAATCACAAGGCAAACTTGCTTGACTTGTACCTAAAATCACAAGCCACTTGCTAACGCGCGTGGCTCTGATTCGTAAATATGTTTGTGAACAGAGCCGCGTGCGTTAGCAAGCGGCTTGTGATTTTAGGTACAAATCAAGCATGCTTATCGAATGCACACGATATTTTCTCATTCCCACGCTTTTCGTGGGAATGAGTGTTGGCAGCATGTCTGCAAAAAAATTTGAACATCGAGTGATATCTATGAATTATTTGCCAGAGCAACTATTGATATTATCAAACGAATCATGAAAAAAGATCTTTAAACCTTTTCAAGGATATATTACAATTTCATATTATGTTGTCAATTCTTTTTAGTTAGATGTGGGCGTGACTCCTAAATCTAAAGTATGATTATTAAAGGGTTGATTTTTTCTATAATCAGGAAGTATACTAATAGGAATTCTCGGATAATAAGATGCTCATTTTTCCTGTTCGTACACAACAACAAGGTCGTGTAGAAAAGTAGCATCTACAGTACAATTACCCCAATATGAACATTTTTTGAAATGGGTACTTATTCTTCGATCATTCCTTACATAATCAAAAAAAGAATTAATTGTAAAAGGAGGTAACATGTCTCAACAAAAATTTTTAATAATTGTATGTCTTATTGTCATTACTTTAGTCAATGTTTCACAGGCCAGTATACAGTCCAGTTTGCCCGATTCAAGCATTCAAACTGGCGAATTTATCATTGACTGGAAGCACAATCCACCCCAAATCATCATTCGCCATACCGCAAATACAGAAAAAATTGTCTTTGCCACGATCCCAGGTGAAAAATTTATTTCAGCAGCCCAGGCACATATTGAAGTTCATGAAAACAGAGGATCGTTTGAGGTACATGAAGATATTCACACACAGTTAATCAACCAGAAAGTTACCGCAATCAATCAAGTTGATCAAAATGTTGTTATCACTGGCACAATCTCAGATCAATCGGGTAGTATTCAGGCAAATGCCGAAATATTGTTTTCGCAAGGGCTACCTGGTCATCTCCATTTTAATCTGACTGTCTCAGATCCTCAGTGCGACATTGCTTATCTTCATTATGTAACTTCTCCATCAGAACAATTTTTTGGTTTTGGAGAACAGTTTACGCATTTAAATTTAAAAGGGTATGAAGTCCCAATTATCAGTCAGGAAGGTGGGCTTGGACGCGGAAGGCAACCAATCAGTGGGATTATTAATTTTTTTGCCAAGGGTGCCGGCGGAAATGCCTTTACGACCTATACTGCGATTCCACAATATATTTCTTCCCTTTTTCGCTCATTATTTTTGGAAACAACTGAATATTCAACATTTAATTTAACAGATGACAATCGGGTAACAGTCAAGCTGCATCGGTCACAGATGATTGGACAAATTCTATATGGTGAATCCTATCTGGATTTACTTGAAAGATACACGGAATACTGCGGTCGTATGATTCCACTGCCCGACTGGTTAAACGAAGGCGGTGCTATTGTTGGCATGGAGGGTGGCACAGATGAAGTTCGGAAAAAATGGGATGAACTGAAAGCACATGATACACCCATTGCCGCATTTTGGGTTCAGGACTGGGTAGGAAAGCGTGATGTCGGATTTGGTGAACAACTCTGGTGGAACTGGGTCATGAATTCCGAACGTTATCCCAATTGGAATACGCTTGTAGACGACTTGAAAGATTCAAACATTCGTATGATGGGTTATATCAATCCTTTTTTGGTAGACCCCAATGACAGTGATTACAATGCACCCCGAAATCTGTATCAAGAGGCCCTTGACAATGGCTACTATATAAAAAAATCTGATGGTACGCCCTACTTTATTACAGTAACCACCTTTCCATCACTTTTGATTGATTTAAGCAATCCTGATGCACGCACCTGGATTAAAGGTGTAATGAAAGATGAATTAATAGCCAATGGATTTTATGGCTGGATGCATGATTTTGCTGAAGCCCTGCCATTTGATGCTGTTTTGTCATCAGGAGATGCGGCATCAAGTTATCACAATCAATACATGGTTGAATGGGTTAAACTGGGGCGGGAAGCTGTTCAGGAAGCTGGCATGGAAGGCGAGATTGTGTTTTTCAACAGAGCGGGATATACCAGAAGTCCAGCGTATACAACCTTGTTTTGGGAAGGTGATCAGATGGTCACTTGGGATGAACATGATGGCTTTAAAAGTGCAATCAAAGGCTTAATTTCGGGTGGGTTGTCTGGACTCAGCATCAATCATAGTGATATTGGCGGGTATACATCCATTGGATACAATCTTGAACAACTCCTCGGCCCCATTGGACTGGACAATTGGATCAGTTGGATTGGCCTGTATCGAAGAGAAAAAAGTCTGTTGCTGCGATGGATGGAAGCCAATGCCTTTACAGCAGTTTATCGCACCCATGAAGGTCTAGGCCCAAAAGACAATGCACAATTTTATTCTGATGAAGACAGTTATGCCCAATTTTCGCGCTTTGCAAAAGTATATAAAGCACTTGCACCATATCGAAAAACATTGATGAATGAAGCTTATGAAAAAGGATACCCTTTGGTCAGGCACATGATGCTTCATTTTCCAGAGGATACCAATATGATAGACCTTGAATATCAATGGATGCTTGGATCAGAATTCCTGGTCGCACCTGTAACCAATAAACATGATAATCATGTCCGATTGTATTTGCCATCAGGGAAATGGGTTCATGTATGGTCAAAAGAAGTGTATGGAGATACTGTATCCGGAAGCTGGATTGACGTTGATGCCCCCATTGGTAAACCAGCAGTGTTTTATCGGGAAGGATCTGCTGCGGGTGAGGAATTTCAGACCCGTTTGCGCACATTGGGTGTAATCAATGGCCAGATTTCAGGGGAGGTGTCTACATCGGTTCTTGGAGCATCGACGAATATTTCCGGTGCAATTGTAACAATCATTCAGACAGGTCAATCCACTCAAACGAACGAAAGCGGTCAATTCATTTTACCGCATGTGCCAGTTGGTCACTACGATATCAGGATTACGAAAAAGAATTTTGAACCATCAGTTCTCACTGACATTCTTGTCAGTGCGGAGCAAATCACCCAGACACCCGGCACTCTTCTGTATTTAGATGACTGTCAATGTCCTGTTAATGGCGATTTAGCCAATGATGGTATCATTGGCCTGGCAGAATTAATCTATACGCTCAAAGTACTTTCCAATAAGCCTGTTGAGAATCAAGCAAAAAGGACGTCTCAAAACGATGACGCGACAACCTTTGTTTCTGTTGTCATTGAAGGAAACGAAAATTTTGAGAAATCAATAGCAGACATTGAAGTCAATGCCCCCATTCAAATTAATTTTCAACGTGATATTCAGCCTGTAAGCCTGCAATCAGAGAATCTGTATATTACAAACAGTGATGGTAATAAAATATCCGCAAGAATTATCGCAAATGGCAGCCATGCCTTGTTGATTCCTCAAGAAATGATGGTGCCTGATAGTAACTATACCATTCATTGTAAGGATCTTTTGGATCTGTCAGGTCAATCATTACCCCATGGCAGTATTCATATAACAACAAAAGATATTGATTTTGGCCTTTATTGGTTTGGAAAAAATGGACAATGCGAAAAATATATCCCAGGTTTGTCCAATAATTTTTATGATACCCAAAAAACAACAATGATATATACACATGGCTGGAAACAGGAAGCTGTTGAGAGAAACTTCGAACGTGAAACATTTTTGTTTGAGGAAGCAGATAAAGGCATATCAGAATTTACCAACCATGCATGGATAGATAATGGCTGGAATACAGGTATTTTGTATTGGAATCAATGGTGTGAAGAAGATGAAATAAAGGATGCTGAGGCAAAAATCTGGAGTTTCAGTGGTTCGCAGGGCAGCCGATACAAACGTGCTGACGGCACTTATAAAAATTTCAGCGCACAAATGAATATGCAGGGCATAAATATACAGGTCAACAGTGTTGTGGATGTGCTGTTTCCATATGTCTATCATGCATTAAAAGAAAATACAGGCAACAACATTCGATTTATTGGCCATTCTTTAGGCAGCCAAGTGATGACATATCTTGCAAAAAAGTTGAAAGAAAAAGATATTTGGATCAATCGTCTGGCACTGTTAGAACCCGCATGGACCAAAGGTGAAAAAGACTATTTAATTGATGAAAATTATGATGGCAAGAAAGATCATGTCACCCATCGATGCCTGTGGTACACGCTGGAATTGATTTATAATTCTTCTGCGGGTTGTGCTTTTGAGATTTATAATTCGTCTGCTTTGGATTTGGGTATCGTTGGCGATAATAACAATGCATTAAGATTGCATGCGGCTGAAACTGGCATTCGGCCCTGGTATTATGGGGAAGTGGGTAATATTGAAAAGAAGCACAACATTTTGAGATATCATTATTTGTTGTCATTTGCTGATGCGCCACCGACTGAATGTACACTCAACTGGATTAAGCAAAAAACACAAACTGGCAAATTTGCTGCATCAGCAAGTACTTCAGATGAACGAATTCGTGATATGATGGCCACCGGCCATTATTGGGATCAGGTTGAAGGACGCTACACTGTTGACCCATCAGATGATTGGTTTGAAATCAAGGATCATGATTCCCCTACAATGAATCCTGCTCATATAGAAGGAAGTGTCATGACAGACCTGACTGGCAACATGCACAGTCTGTCAGGGGTAAAAATTACATTGTTGACAAATAATCAAACTTTTTTATCAGATAATCAAGGAAAATTTTCTTTTGATAACGTGCCTTTTGGAATCCACACCTTGTTGTTTGAAAAAGACGATTATTTGCCTGTAACTAAAAATTATGTTGCAGCAATAGATGGCTCGGTCTTATTGTTACCTGTGACGATTTCATATGATACTTGTGTATGTGATTATTTGCCCGGTGATATCAATAATGATGGTATCATTTCACTGTTAGATGCGCTGATGATTATGAAATAAAAAAAACGATGACCATCCATCTGACATGTTTATTGCATAATTCCCACGCTTTGCGTGGGAATTACAAGTTGTTGCTCTCCTGGTTATAAATAACTTTCACCAATGATCTAGAGTGTCATCATGTATTTAAATGACATTCATATAATTGACAATAAATAAGTTATCAGCCTGAGTACATTAAAATAATCAATAATAAACATGGAGGAAGTGATGGTATTGACACTTTATTGATCGGCCATAAATGATATATCATCTAACGCATAAACCCAAATCATGAATCATTTTTAGATCTGTTTCGATTTGCTGACCGGGTGTTGTTAGATAATTTCCAATCATCAGGCCATTTGCTCCCGCAAAAAATAAGCGGGACTGATCCTTTTTAAGTGTAATTTCACGACCGCCGCAGACAGCAATGTCCTTTTCAGGATGAATCAACCGAAAAAGAGCAATACATTTTAATGCGGTCGATGATGTCAGCAATGACTGATTTTCAAGTTTCGTTCCCGGGATTGGGTTGAGAAAGTTTATCGGAATGGAATCAACGTTCAATTCTCTCAGCATAAATGCCAATTCAATACGATGTTCCCATGATTCTCCCAGACCCATTATTCCGCCACAACAAACTCTGAGACCAGCCGATTTTGCCAGATGTATGGTTTCAATATCGTCATGATAGTCATGGGTTGTGCAAATCTTATGAAAAAAACTTTGTGCGGTTTCTAAATTGTGATGATAATTTGTAACACCACTCTGTTTCAATTGTAACGCCATTTGAGGTGTTATTGTCCCCAACGATGTACAAATAGAAAGGTTGGTTCTTTGTTTGATTTCGATAATCGCATTGCAAATGGTATCCATTTCATGGGAGTCCAGCATAAACCCACTCGTCACGATTGAAAAATGGGTGGTACTGTAATCTTCAAACTTAAGTGAATGTTCAACGATTTTTTGTTTGTCAAACATAGGGTAGGTTTTTGAATTTGTTTGATGATGAATTGATTGCGCACAAAAGGCACAATCCTGACTACAGAATCCGGATTTTGCATTTAAGATACCACATGTGAAAATCTCGTTTTGTTTATGTTGTTTACGTAAGGCATTGGCTTTTCTCAAAAAATCCTGGATATTATTGTCTGAGTTTTTTGCAATTTCAGTTGCAGATGCTAACGTAATTTCTGTGGAAATATTTTGCATTTAGGTGTCCTTTCAAATGGATTGCATTTCCCATTCATTGGGAAAACACAAATTTTTGAATCAATTCACTTGGATGTTGACAACTTGCTAGTGTTTCATGATAATATATAATAATTCAGTAAAGAAAACAATCGTCCAAAGGACATAAAAGGAGAGAATAATGAATGTCAGAAAAGCAAAGTTTGCTGGAAGCTGGTATCCGGGATCAGAAATCGAATGTAGACAAGAAATTGAAAGATTTATCAAGCATAATGTTTCGGTATCTTCAAAGAATATAAAACGTGTCGGCGGTATTGTGCCGCATGCTGGATGGCAATTTTCAGGTCAAATTGCATGTAATGTCATGTATTGTCTAAAAGGTCTTCAAGATCCGGATGTTGTCATTGTATTTGGTATGCATCTACCATCAAATGGACCAAACATCATCATGCCGGAAGGGGCATGGGAAACACCACTGGGTTTAATTAGAGTGCATGAAGAGTTAGCAGAAATGATGACCCAACGATTTACATTTGAAATTGAAACACCCTCGAAATTTTATCAGGACAATACAATTGAGTTGCAGATGCCTTTGATTAAATATTTCTTCCCCAATGCAAAAGTCGTGGCGATGGGGGTTCCACCAAACCCGGGTAGTCTTGAAATTGGTAAAACAATTGTCAAGTATGCTGAAAAGAAAAAATTGAATATAATAGTTTTAGGCTCCACTGATCTCACACATTACGGACCCAATTTTGGTATGACAACAAAAGGACGTGGACGTGAAGCTGTCAACTGGGTGCGATATGAAAATGATCGACGTGTTGTTGAACTTATGTTGGACATGGAACCTGAGAAAGTGATCAATGAATCCTTGAACAACCGAAATGCATGTTGTGGCGGTGCGGCTGCGGCAGCTATTGAAGCTGTAAAATATCTTGGAGCCACTGAGTCTGAATCACTGGTGTATGCCACAAGCTATGATAAAAGTCCATCAGATAGTTTTGTAGGGTATGTGGGGATAATCTATTGATATCACAGATTGAAATCAATATCGCATTTTCCATTATTTTCTAATTGCGCAACACGTTGTTGCGCAATTGTATCTTCTTGATTATAACACTTCATTGTGAATTAATCCAATGTCCATATTGACGATCTTCTCTTAAAATGTGGTTGACAATCCATTCTTTTATAAATTCGATCAGGTCTGAACCAATCTCAATTTCCTCGGTATTGACCTGCCCCTGAAAGATTTTAATTTTTTCAATTAAATATGCATGTTTTTTGCGATGGGCTTCAAGATCCGGAAAATTTGAGGCTTGCATCAGTTCTTCTTCTTCCTGAAAATGAACTTCAGTATATCGAATCATAAAGTCCAAGGTGTCCATAAATACAGATTTTTCAGGATCAGCACAAACAACTTCATACATTTCGTTTGCAGCTTTAAACAATTCTTTGTGTTGATGATCCATTTCTTTAATATGCACACAGTATTCATCACGCCAGGCAAATACAGGGATATTTGTATACTCCGGGTGCAATATTAATTCTTTTCTTTTTTCATAGGTTTCAAGAAATTTGATCCGAACAACCGGAACATCTGCGAGCATACTGCCACGAATAAAATATATCTCGGTTTCGCCACTTGCTCTTGTATTGAACATATCATCTACATTGAACAGAATAGTTTCTTCACCAAAAAATTTGCCTTCGCCCAATGTTTCAAAAACGTTATCATCAATATACCGCAATACTTTTCCAGATTTAACCATACTGATTCCAGGTTTTTCATGTTTTGGAATAATTTCATCATCTGCATAAATATTATACACCATTTCATTGGCCAGATGATTCTGCATGGGATACGAGATGGCTTCATTAAACAGCCATGTTTTTTGAAGGAACTCACGTTTTTCCTGAAGTTGTTCAATACATGAATAAAGACCATTTTGTTTGACAAAATCAAGGTACAAATTTGATGGCAACCGCAGTGCCTGAACAAAACTTGTTGCACGATATGTCTCATTAGAGGGCGTACCAATCAGGCCAGACATTTCGCCGAGTAATGCACCTGCGGATAAAATACTTGAGGAATGGGCATCAGCATAAATCATTTCAACATTTCCTGAAATAATCAAAAACAACTCCGTGTTAACCACCCCGCCTTTGATCAATATGGATTGTGGATTGAACGTGATCACATCATTATTGAGCAATATATAGATCTGATGAAAGGGTGCTTTGGGAAAATAACTGCGCAAATATTGATAGGCAGATCGAAATGAATAATCCTGAATGGCCGGTATTAAAACATCAGTCATGCCAAAAGGTGCTCCCGAACCGATTGCTTTTTGACTGATTGTCAAGTCATGTGCCGTATGCGCCAGAATAAGCTTTTCAGACATATCTTTTCTGAAATCTTCAGCCCGGCCATGAATCATTCCACCGCCAATATCAAGTTTTTTGATATTGACTGTTGTGAGGTATTCTTTTTTAATGTTGTCAAAATCGTCCTGCGAAATGCCGGCAGCATTCGGATCTTCAGTAATCATACCCTTGAGAACATCAAAGGATGCAATATCCGCAAAGTGACCATAACTGATATAGCCATCTTCACAGATTGCCCTGAAGGTAAAAATACTGGTTTCCACAGGATGAGGAGAAAAGACTGGTTTAACACTCAATCCACTGACATTATTCCATGTATCAAACTCCAGATCATGCACATCAAAATAGGCATAAAACTGTTCTTCATCCATAGATAACAGGGCGCACATTTTTTTGATTACAGAATCTCGGACAAGTGGGGTCGCAAAGTATTTGATTTTTTGGTCCGTCCGCATCAATGTGGGAATACCGCAAAAGTGATCATCATGGGAATGTGTGTGAAATATGCCTTCGATTTCATTGACACCAATTCCCAGTCTGTTCAAAATATAAAGCATGTTGGGGCCGGCATCAATCAAATATATTCGACCTTGAAACATCAGTATACTGGACATTGTTGGACGATTAATATCCCAACCATCCCCCTCACCCGAATGAATAATGCCAAAGTATTCCCGTTTGATATGATAATGCCCCAAAGGATAAGGAGATTCATATGTGGCATGGGCCGGCATGTTCAAATCAATGGTGACATGTTCATCCTTGTAGGATATTTCAAAGATATTCACACGAACACGTTTAATATAAACATCGTTCTTGATTTCTACAGGTTCTTTGGCAACAATGATACTATCAAGTAAGTCCTCTGTGGGACGAATCTGTCCAAACGCAAATTTCATCTTCACGCGCATCATATCATGTGCTTTTTCAGCTGAAACCCCGGCCTCCATTATTTCTTCTTTAGAAATCAGCCCATAGTTTCCTCTATAAATATATTCCATTTGAGAATTTACCTGCGCTTTAGAACCAATAATCATAGGTTTTTCACCGGTGTTATTGGGATGTCCAGGAAGAATCATACCTTGTCTGTATAGCATTTGTAAGACTGGAAATTCCGCCAGATTGGCAAAAGAACCATTTTGAACAAGAACATCGGATAATAAAATCATATTCGGTCCGGTTTCATAAGACACCCCTTCCTTTTCGGCAGTCACAATAAACCCTCTGCGCATCAGATGCTTGACAACATCTGCCGGACACCCACATAGCAGATTTACACCTGCTTCATATATTTCTACCCAGTAAACACCATTTGTAACCTGAACTTTTTTTATCTTTGACATATTGTTTTCCTTTTTCAAAAATATAATTTTATCGAACACTGTTCTAATATAGCAAACTGTGTGCCATTCGTCAGGACTTGGTCAATAAGGGAATCGCATATTTATCCATTACAGATTTTAACTGTAATTTTTTAATAGGCTTTGTCATTATATCGACAATTCCTGCTATCTCGCAAGAATCTTTGACTGATTCACTCAAAGAATTCGTCATTGCAATCGTAATCATATTGTTAATTCGTTGATGCTCCTCAAACATGAGTTTTATTGTTTTCAAAGTGGTTATCGCATTAATTTCTGGCGTGTCAAGATCAATAAAGAGAATATCAATCATGGCATTTTCTATTGCGTTTTGAACAGCTTCAATTGTTTGTACAACATTTGCAGTGGTTTCAATGGTACAATTATAGTTCTGAACAAGTTTTTTCAGTAGCAGGCTATCCATTTTGCTGCCTTCTGCAATTAAAACACTGTGTTTGTTGCTTTTGGAAACGGTTTTATGATGGGTGTTTTTTGTCCCAATGCTGCGGTCTAATTCATCGTATATATGATTGACTTTATATAAGATCGCCTGAGAGGATGCGGAAATGCTTTTTATAATTGAATTCAAATTCTTGGATTCATAGTCATTATGTGTGACATGTTTTGCAGAATCAATGATATTTTGAAGCAATGGACGAAGATCCTTTGTGAACAATGAGGATATTACTGATTTTAATCGTTTTAGCGATTTTAATTCAGAAATGGTTTGGGTTTGGAGTTTATTCATTTTGCGATGGGCAAGGTGAACATTCATCCGCGAAAGCAGCTCCTCTTTAAAGAAAGGTTTACTGATATAATCTGTCGCACCCACTTTAAACAATTTTAATATAACGTTTCGATCTTCATTGGCACTGAGAAAAATAAAAGGGCGGTTTGCATATCCAAGTTCTGTTCGGACAAGTCGGCATAAATCATCACCATCCATTCGTTTCATGTTGAGATCCGATATAATGAGATCAACTTGATTATCCAGTTTTTTCAATAATTCATATGCGGTTTCTCCATCATCTGCCTCATAAATTGTGACACCCAGCTCCCGAATGCTTGAAACAATAAATTTTCGCGTGGTTTTACTGTCATCAACGATCAATACACAAAGATCCTGAAAATAATCATTTGGCTTTAATATTTTATTGACAGCATACAGCAATTCTCCTTTTGAAAAAGGCTTGACAACAAAATTTGAAGCCCCCAGTTTAAATCCTTTATCTCGTACTTTTTGTGTATCATTTGCAGTTACCAATACCACTGGAACGTCTGTGTTTTTGGTAGATTCAAGTCTTGATAAAAATTCTTTTTGTTGTAACATTGCAAGAACATCAAAGCCATCCATAACAGGCATTTCAATATCAAGTGTTACCAGATCAATATTTCTAACACTTCCAAGCTTTTCAAGACCTTCTTTGCCATCTTTTGCCTGTATTATTTGATATCCTGATGGTTCAAGCTCTCTCTTAATTATTTTTCGAACAAAGGAATCATCATCAACAGTTAGTATTTTCATATAAAATCCTCTCAATGCCTTTTGATGTAAGAATTCGAGAATGTATGATATATGTCGATATTGACATAACAATGGCATATTTTCAAGTGAAAAATAAAATTATATATGATTCAGGCCACAATATCCAATAATCTGGAACGTCTTCCTGAAGAATTGGCTGTTTGTTGTCCTGATTCTGATGAATTGTCTTTATCCGAGGAGTTTTCTCTGCGACGCCTGCGTTTTTCTTTTTCTTTTTTTTCACGTTCAGCTTTTAATTTAGCAGTATCGCTATCTTCGGATTCCTGAACAGTTTCCCTTTTTTCAGATTCATTTTCTTCCACCTTTGCAACAATAACATTTTGATTGGCATCTTGAACCATATTCTTAATATTTTGCATCTCGCGTGCAGAATCGCCTTGCATGACGGTATAATTGACACTTGCTATTCCTGGCATAATATATTCCTTTTACTTTTTATATAGTCATTAAAATTGTACATCCTCCCTCAAAAGGTCATCAAAAAAAATGAAATATTGTCTGATTTTTTCATTTTATTCGGCTTAATCCTGGTTCAAAAAAAATGAACAATTTTTTCTCCAGCATTTATTTCCCCATTTTGTACCAGATATATGAGGGTTCAAATAATTGTATATAACATAGTCCGATCCATTAGTCATCTAGATTTTTTAAGGGTTTTGCTATGGAATACTCAAATAATAAGTTCCTCATTTCAGAAAGAGTTAATTCTATTCATCTCTTCAGTGTAATCCAGATTCAAAAAAAGGAATTCAATATATTTTAATTTTAAATGGGGAAATTATTTTCAGAGATTCCTATGTAATTATATACTGAAAACACTTTATTCTATATATTGATCATCTCATTTTTATATTTCCCCCTTGCTTTTCAAACACACTGTATTATTATTTTTGAAAATACATATACTATAACAAAATTTATTAATTAAGACGAGAGTGTTATCAGTTTTTTTTACAGCTGAATCACTCAATGAATAAAGGAGAGGCACATGGCAAATACAACTGAAACTTTTGAGTTTAAAACAGAAGTACAACAATTACTTAATTTGATAATCAATTCTTTATATTCTAACAAAGAAATTTTTTTACGAGAATTGATATCAAATGCATCAGATGCCATCGATAAAATTCGTTTTGAGTCGCAGAAAAATCCTGAAATCCTGGGGGATGATACGGAATTAAAAATTAAAATAATTGCGGACAAAGACAATAAATCATTGACAGTGTCAGATAATGGCATCGGCATGACGCGTGATGAGCTTATTGAAAACATTGGCACCATTGCTCATAGTGGTACACAATCATTTCTTAAATTACTGAAAGAAAATAAAGAGGCGTTAACACCCGAATTGATTGGACAATTTGGTGTTGGTTTTTACAGTGCATTCATGGTGGCCAAAGAGGTGCGCGTACTTACACGTGGCGCATCATCAGACAAAGCATGGGAATGGATATCCAAAGGTGATGGGACATACTCAATATCAGAAGCGAACAAAGAATCACGTGGTACTGAAGTCACAGTCTTCCTTAAAGAAAAGGAAGAAGAGGACATGGATTTTACGCAAGAATGGTCTGTCCGATCAATTGTGAAAAGGCATTCAGATTTTGTAAGTTATCCCATAACAATGGATGTAGAAAAAGAAATCCCCAAAGAGGATGAGGACACTGACAAGAAGGATGATGACAATAAAGATGCTGAAATACTTGGACCTGATGGCAAACCTGCTGATAAAGAGCCGGAAATTCTTGATCAGGATGGAAAACCCATCGAACAGAAGCCCAAAACAGTTATTGAAGAAGAAACCCTGAACTCCATGAAAGCCATTTGGGCACGATCTAAAAATGAAGTCAAGGATGATGAGTATAAAGAATTTTATAAACATCTGACCCATGATCCTGGCGAGCCAATGGAATGGATTCACATGAAAATGGAGGGTGCAACTGAATATGATGCACTATTATATATTCCATCGATGCCACCATTCGATTTGTTCAATCGCGAAAGAAAACATGGTGTGGATTTATATTGCAAACGTGTGTTTATCATGCATGATTGTAAGGAGCTGATGCCCGAATATTTGAGATTTATCAAAGGGGTTGTTGATTCATCAGATCTGGATTTAAATGTTAGCCGCGAAATATTACAGCAAAATCATATTGTTAGAAATATCAAAAAGAATATGGTCAAGAAAGTTCTCGATACACTGACATCTATGGATGATGAAAAATTTCAAAAATTCTATGACAATTTCGGAATAACCCTTAAGGAAGGCATTCACACGGATTGGGAGAATAAAGACAAAATTGCCGATTTACTCCGCTACAAGACAACGAAATCTGAAGATAAGATGATTTCATTAAAAGAATATGTGGATCAAATGCCATCTGATCAGAAAGATATTTACTATCTGACTGGTGAAAAGATTTCCACATTGTTAAATAGCCCGGCCATTGAAAAGTTAAAAGAAAAGAATTATGAAGTCTTGTTGATGGTGGACTATGTTGATGAATGGGTTGTTCAATCCTTGACAGAGTACAAAGGCAAAAAACTTAGAAGTGCAGAAAAAGGTGATCTGGACATTGACAAAATTGATGATGAAAAGAAAAAAGAATATTCAGATCTATTCGAATTTATTAAGAACACTCTGGAAAACAATGTAAAAGATGTGAAACCTTCTGTACGACTGAAAGATTCTGTCTCCTGTCTTGCAGGTGATGAATATGATATGAGTTCATACATGGAAAAAATCATGAAATCGTCCGGACATGATTTGCCCAATAGTAAACGAATTCTGGAAATCAATATGGATCATCCAGTTACTGAAAAACTGAATGACATGTTCAAAGAGAACAAGGATAACGAAATTATCAAGGAATATATTCAGATCATTTTTGATATGGCTGTTATTGGTGAAGGCGGCAAGGTTGAAAATCCAGGTCGGTTTATTTCAAAGGTGGGGGCGATGATGGTTTCTACCATGAGATAAAATGAATGTATGTAAAACAACCGGATAAATTATAATTATCCGGTTGTTTATTAGAAATTTGTTGATAAATTTATTAAAAAACAAAAAAAGCGGGTTATCACTTAAGACAACCCGCTTTTTTTTGTAAATCGGGGCGAGAGGAGTTGAACCTCCGACCCCTTGAACCCCATTCAAGTGCGCTACCAGACTGCGCTACGCCCCGATAATTGACTCAACTTATAATATAAGTTGAAGTATTATGTCAAGAAATAATTGAAAAAAATTTTTATTTTTTATTGACAAATATTATTATAAATTGTATGATTTTTATTTTTACCAGGGCCGTTAGCTCAACCAGGCAGAGCAGCTGACTCTTAATCAGAAGGTTATAGGTTCGATTCCTATACGGCCCACTTCGCTTTACGCTGATTTTTGCCTGTCTTTTTTTTCCTGTGTGTGATTTTTTATCTTATGCATCTACAGCCTCCTTAGTATCTTTTTTTAAGTTTTTCATGTAAAAATCTGTTGCTGTTATTCTTTCATGTCCTAAAATGACCTGAATATCAACAAGTTGAACATTAGCATCTGCCAAAGTCGATGCACTGCAATGTCTGATTGGATGAAACCTGAAATATTCTATGCCAGCCTTAGCACATAAGGTTTTCATAAATTTTTTTCGGTC
>Ga0272440_1000189_pt1 | contig 51715 bp, 53 predicted proteins | sample SSMMMBAug17_FD_192440 | JGI IMG/M metagenome (GOLD analysis project Ga0272440, IMG submission 192440) | Marine sediment archaeal communities from Little Sippewissett salt marsh, Falmouth, MA, United States - SSM-MMB-Aug17 | ecosystem: Environmental > Aquatic > Marine > Wetlands > Sediment ...
TTAATGGTATTGAGGGCGCTTTAGCGTCCTTTTTCCATTCAGCGTTGGGCTTTAGCCGGCTTTAGCCCTACGCTGTTCTTGGATTTGCCGGAATATATCATTTTTCAATGATCATCAATTAATGTCCAACTTTTTGGGAATGCGCCCGCGTAATCCAGGTTCAAAAATGGGAATTCAATATATGAAATGGGGAACTTATTTTCCGAGAATTCCTAAGCGTTATTATGCAAATATTTAATTAGTTTAAATGTCCAAGACTATCTTCATGAAGTTGATGCAATTGCCCGACATCCAAAACCATTGCCACATTACCTGATCCTAATAATGCACAACCGGAAACAGCACGAATATTTTTTAGATGTCCCACAAGGGGTTTTATAACGACTTGTTGTTGCCCCACCAACTCATCCACTGGCATTGCCAATTGAACGCTATCGGTTTCTATGACGAGCATCACTTGACTTTCAAGTTGTTTTTCTGGCTGATCTTCATTGTTGTAAAGCTGATTCAGAAATACGACAGGAACAAGGTCTTCTCGTATGCGGATAACAAATTGTTTGTCAACAGACGAGTGATTAATTTGATCTTTTTGTATTTGAAGAATTTCCACCACTGTTTCAATAGGCAGCACATATAAAATATCACTTATCTTAATGACCATTCCATCAAGAATGGCAAGTGTCAGCGGTATATGAAGGGTTATGCAAGAGCCTTCTCCAGCTTTGCTATCTACTGTCACTTTTCCACGCATGTTTTTGACATTTGTCATTACGACATCCATGCCAACGCCACGTCCGGAAATATTGGTAATCTCCTTTGCAGTAGAAAATCCAGGATGAAAAATATATGACCAGACAGTTCGTTCATCAGGTTCTTCGTCAGGATCGCACAATCCACGCTCTCGTGCTTTGGCCAGGATTCTGTCACGATTTAATCCATAACCATCATCTTCAACAAGAACTCTTAATTCCCCGCCAGCCTGTTCAGCAGAGAGATGAATGGTCCCTTTTTCAGATTTACCTGCTGCAAGACGAACTTCTGTTGACTCTAAGCCATGATCCGCAGCATTTCTTATAAGATGAACCAATGGATCATTTAACATTTCAGCAACTGATTTATCCACCTCTGTTTCTTCGCCCGATATTACAAAATTAATCTGTTTATCTGTTTCCTGCATAAAATCTCGAATCAGACGCTTCATGCGTTGAAATACATTTGATATGGGAATCAGTCGTAAAGACATAGCGGCATCCTGAAGCTGGCGAAGCAGTAAATCCAATTGATGGGAGGTATTTTCAAAACCTTCTAATTCCAGTCCTTGAATATCGGGATGATGAGTTACCATTGATGCGACCAATATGACCTCACCCAATAAATCCATCATCAGGTCAAGCTTCGTGACTGGTATTCGCACGAAGGCTTCCTGTGTTGACTTATTCTTTGTTTGAGTGCTGGTTTCAGATGCTTTCATTGGTGCTTTTTTAGTTATCAGGTTACTTTCTGCTTGATTCACAGATGATTCAGTTTGTAAATCAGTAATTGGAAAGTGTAACAACTGATCCAGTAATTGTTCATTAACAGAACATATTTCTCCTTCAGAAACGTGAAAACAAAGCTTGCGCAATTCATCAATTGCATCATAGAAAAGTTGATAATCATGAATTGTTGTCACTTGATCTATTGTTTGTTCCAAAGCTGTTTCTACTGCATGGGTTAAATCTTCAATTCCTTTGTAGCCCATGAATCCGGCATTACCTTTGAGTGTATGGATATTGCGGCGAGCTTTATCAATCATTTCCTGCTGATTGATTTCTGTTCCTTGTTCAAGATCAATAAAAACTTGTTCTGCTATATCAAGTTTATCTCGGGCTTCAATAACAAATTTTTGATTGATACTACTTCCTTTAGATATTGCAGACGAAACTGATGAAGGTTTTTCTGATCGGACTGGAAGCGGTAGTACCTCTTGAGGCGATTTGAAAGCGGATTGTTTTGTTGAAGGCGCTTGTGATGCTGGAGATATGTTGGATTCAAGCGGATCAGGGGATTCAAGTTCATCAATACATAGAAGAATTTTATCTTTAATTCTAGTTGCTTCGTTCTCAAAATTTGTTTCCGGTACATTCTCACAAATGCCTTTTGCTATTTTGTTGAGACAGTCCACGCCATCAAACATAAGTTGTGCATGTTGCTTATTAAGGCTTCCTTTGCCCTGACGAAACAAATCAAGCAAATCTTCCATCTTATGGGCCAGGTTTCTTGTGATATTCATTTCAAAAAATGAGCAAGTGCCTTTTATGGTGTGAAGATTTCGAAACATTTCATTCAAATCTTCACCATCTGCTGTTTTACCTGAGTCGACCAGATCATCAACGCGCATTAATGCATCCTCTATTTCGGACAACATTTCTTTTAAATCACTGGAAAACTCAATGAGCATTTCATCCATAATACTTAAAGCTCCTTCTGCATCCAGAATGGATTTACTATTGAGTGAAAAAAATGAGCATTATCTTATTTTGTTTCATAATCTCAATTTTAGCGTCAATGGTCAAGAATTATTATCAATTTTTTTAAGAAATAAAATTTCTTACGTCATTTCTAATTTGACATATTCGATTTTTATATTTAAAATACAAGCGAAATATTCCAAAACGTATACCAGGCACTGCTACTGCCATTTTCAATTCCAAAGGACAATAATATGCATCAAAATGATGACAAACAAAAAGTGGATATCCTTCTGGTTGATGACCGAGCTGAAAATCTGTTATCCCTTGAAGGCATTTTGGAAGATCTACCGGTTAATATTTTCAAGGCCACTACAGGTAATGAGGCTTTAAGCTTGATGCTCGAACTTGATTTTGCAGTTGTTCTTCTGGATGTTCAAATGCCTGATATGAATGGATTTGAGGTTGCAGAACTTATGCGTAGCCTGGATCGTACACGCCTGATACCAATTATTTTTGTAACAGCAATTAATAAAGATAAGCAACATGTTTTTAATGGCTATCATAAAGGTGCTGTGGATTATATGTTCAAACCTCTTGATCCGGACATAATACGAAACAAGGTCAACGTGTTTGTTGAACTTCACGAAAAAAAGAAGTCGTTACAAAAAGCTACCAGTGAAAATGAAGCGATCATTCAGGAACTAAAAGAATCCGAATTAATTCTCAAACGAAGAGATCGTATTTTATCAGGAAGTCATCGCATATCAAAAATTTTGCTTGAAAGTACCGATCAAAAAGAAGCATTGTCGCAATCTATAGCAGCTTTAGGGATGTCTGCTAGTGTAGAGCGGGTATACATATATAAAATGCGTCAACCCACATCATCTGAAGCCGAGATATTTGTTTCATGGAATCGTGGACAACAGATGTTACGTGCAAAACCAGTGAATCAAATTTTATCTTTGCAGGCATTACCCCGATGGTATAATAAACTTGCTGATGGTCAAGTCATATATGGTCAAAAAAGTGATTTTAGTGATGACGAATACTTTTATATGGAATCGTCAAATATTATATCCATATTGTTGGTGCCCATTTTTATAAAAGGGGAACTGTGGGGGATAATTGGCCTGGATAGTATTCATTTACCCCATCTATGGATTGATGCCGAAGTCACAGTTCTTCAGAGTATTGCATCTGTTATAGCAAGTGCTATTATCCGGTTTGATATGGAAAAACAAAATGAAAACGTTCGCTTGGAACTTGAAGTCCTTAATCAGGAACTTGAGGATGCCCTTAAATTTGCCAATCACATGGCCAAAAAAGCGGAAGAAGGCAACGAGGCCAAAAGTGAATTTCTGGCAAATATGAGTCATGAAATTCGTACCCCGATAAATGGAATTGTTGGGATGACTGAGTTGCTGTTAGACATTGATCTTGAAAGAGATGCGCGAGAATATGTTGAAATGATTAAGACATCTGGCGATTCACTTTTATCAATCATAAACGATATTCTTGATTATTCTAAAATTGAGGCTCGCAAACTTGATTTGGAAGAAATTGATTTTGATTTACGTGTCACTGTTGAGGACACAACTGATATTGTCAGTCATCGAGCCCATATGAAAGGTCTTGAAGTGAACTGTCTGATAAACTCAGATGTGCCATCACTTTTGATTGGTGATCCCGGGCGTTTACGTCAAATTCTGACCAATTTGACTGGAAATGCAATCAAATTTACTGAAAAAGGGGAGGTCGTAATTGTTGTTACACTTGATAAAGATATGGGATCCTTTGTCAGATTACGATTTGAGGTTTCAGATACAGGCATTGGCATTCCAAAAGAGCGAATGAATCGTCTGTTTCAATCATTTTCTCAAATCGATGGATCAATGACAAGAAAATATGGCGGGACTGGACTTGGTCTTGCCATTTCAAAACGTCTTGCTGAAATGATGAATGGTCAGATAGGTGTGGAAAGTGAAGAAAATGTTGGCTCTACGTTTTGGTTTACAGTCATATTGAAAAAACAGGAAACGACCAGGATGATCGTGCCGCCCAAAAAATTGATTTCAAAACTTGGCCGAGTGCTGATTGTGGATGATAACAAAACCAATCGACTGGTGATTCGGTTACAACTCAAAAACATGGGATTTATGCTTGATGAAGCTTATGATGGTAAAATGGCCTATGATATGTTGGAACAAGCAATTGATCAGGATGATCCTTATCAATTGGCGATTATTGATATGCAAATGCCAATTATGGATGGGGAAACTCTTGGAAAAAAAATAAAGAACAATCCAAAAATGTCTCAAATCAAAATGATCCTGATAACATCCGCCGGTCTCCGTGGCGATGCTTCGAGAATGAAAAAAATCGGTTTTGATGCTTACTTGAATAAACCGGTCAAGCAAACTGTTTTAAACCAATGCATTAATGAGGTTTTTGGTACAGATAAAAATGAACTGAAAAAGAAATCTATTATTACCAGACATACTTTGGCTGAGAATAAAAAACGAAATATTCAGATTCTGGTTGTTGAAGATCACCTTGTAAATCAAAAGGTTATCATGGGAATGTTAAATAAATTTGGTTTTAGTGCAGATAAAGCTGAAAATGGTGAAGAAGCTCTTGAGGTACTTAAACTAAAGGCATATGATCTGATTTTTATGGATATTCAGATGCCAAAAATGAATGGTTATGAAGCAACAGAGGCTATCAGAAATCCGAATACACCAATTCTTAAGCATGATTCAGTTATTATTGCCCTGACAGCCAATGCCATGAAGAAAGATCGGAATAAATGTATTCAATGTGGTATGGACGATTACCTCGCCAAACCATTTAATTCAAACGATCTTCAAAAAATAATAAACAAGCACTTGATAGACAAAGCCCAAGACAGCCCGGACTTTTCAACTGGAATTACACTTGAGGGACATAAAAATTATGAGGCGTACAATAGAGACCTCCTGCTTGAAAGGATGGACAATGATGAAGAACTCTGCAAAGACCTGCTTGTTTCGTTTGTCGGTGATTACAAAGAACGTTTCAATAAATTGAAGGAAGCCTGGTTTAAAAAAGATATGACACAAATAGGGATGCTTGCTCATTCGATTAAGGGTGCGGCGTCTTTGATTGAGGCCTGTCAGATTAAGGAAATCGCATTCTCCATTGAAACCAAAAGCAAAGGCGGTACACAGAAGGAAATAAATCATTTGATCAATGCATTGGAACAGGCCTTTGAGATTTTTAAGGAAGCTGCGTTGCAGAATGAGCGATAGCATTCGAATTTTGGCATTGAAAATTTATCATACCCTAAAAATTAAAAAAATATTTTAAAAAAATATTAAAATTCTAAAATTTAATGAAATTCTAAAGAAATAAGAGAAAAACCAAAAAAAATATAAATATATTGCTCCTAATCAGGAATAATCAAGTTTGCTTTCAATTTATTAATCACGTATACAACGAATTTTCATTTAGCGGGTAACTTTAATTCTTTTTTTTGCCAGCGTGGCTCAGTTGGTAGAGCGGCTGATTTGTAATCAGTTAGTCGGGGGTTCGAGTCCCTCCGCTGGCTCTTTTTTTTATTGGTGGGGTTCCCGAGTGGCCAAAGGGAACAGACTGTAAATCTGTCGGCGGACGCCTTCGGAGGTTCGAATCCTCCCCCCACCATTTGGGATTAAAATGCGGGAGTAGCTCAGTTGGTAGAGCATCAGCCTTCCAAGCTGACTGTCGCGAGTTCGAACCTCGTCTCCCGCTCCAATAATTGAGGTGAAGATTTGGTCAGTGGTCCTGTTCGATTATCCCACGACATAAGGGAGCAATTGAATGGGTATTTTTGTGCCCACGTAGCTCAGCAGGTAGAGCGCTTCCTTGGTAAGGAAGAGGTCCACCGGTTCAAATCCGGTCGTGGGCTCCAAATTTGACCCCATTAATCCGGCAGAAATTAAGTTTCCAACCATAACATTTATTGTAAACACAGGCTGGATTAACTAAACGAGGCAGCCATATTTTTATTAACATTTATGACTGTCACGCAAGGAAAGGAAACAGCTTACTATGGCAAAAGAAAAATTTGAACGAAGTAAACCACACGTTAATGTCGGAACCATAGGACACATTGACCACGGAAAGACGACGTTAACGGCTGCAATTACCAAGCATATGGGAATGCGAGGAATGGCAAATTTTGTGCCATTCGATCAAATTGACAAAGCGCCAGAAGAAAAAGCGCGAGGCATTACAATTGCAACTGCCCACGTGGAATATCAAACTGAAAATCGTCATTATGCGCATGTGGATTGTCCTGGCCATGCGGATTATATTAAAAATATGATCACTGGTGCTGCTCAAATGGATGGAGCCATATTGGTTGTCGGTGCTGATGACGGTCCTATGCCCCAGACACGAGAGCATATTCTTCTTGCGCGTCAGGTTGGTGTGCCTAAAATAGTTGTGTTTTTGAATAAATGCGATATGGTGGACGATGAAGAACTTATTGAACTGGTTGAGCTTGAATTAAGAGAGCTGCTTGATAAATATGAATTTCCAGGTGATGATACGCCAATCATTCGTGGAAGTGCTTTAAAGGCTCTTGAAAGTGATGATAACAACAGTGATGAAGCAAAATGCATTTTTGAACTGATGGACGCTATTGATTCATACATACCAGAGCCTGTTCGAGATCTGGATAAATCTTTTCTAATGCCAATCGAAGATGTTTTCAGTATTTCTGGTCGTGGTACAGTTGTTACAGGGAGAGTTGAACGTGGTATCATAAAAATGGGTGAAGAAATTGAAATTGTTGGTATGAAAGACACAATGAAAACTGTTTGTACAGGCGTTGAAATGTTCAGAAAGATTTTGGATGAAGGGCGCGCGGGTGACAATATTGGTGTTTTGCTTCGTGGTACTAAACGTGAAGAGGTCGAACGGGGTCAGGTTCTTGCACATCCAAAATCAATTACGCCACATACCAAATTCAAAGCTGAAGTCTATGTGTTAAGTAAAGAAGAAGGTGGACGTCATACTCCTTTTTTCAAAGGGTATCGTCCGCAATTTTACTTTCGTACAACAGATGTTACCGGTATCGTAAAATTACCGGAAAATGTTGAAATGGTTATGCCTGGTGATAATGTTTCGATTGAGGCCGAATTGATAACGCCCATAGCAATGGAAAAAGAACTTCGTTTTGCTATTCGTGAAGGCGGACGAACCGTTGGTGCTGGTGTTGTAAGTGATATCATTGAATAATCGGTTCTCTATATTTAATATTTTTGGGGATAAACCTTAGGATAAATTGCCCTGTATTATTGATACAGGGCAATTTCACGTTAAGGTCACTCATGAAGATCGATAACAAAGGAATATACTGTGAGAATTATTATTACACTCGCTTGCACAGAGTGCAAGCAAAGAAACTATACAACAACTAAAAATAAACGAACCACTCCTGATAAACTTGAATTTAGCAAGTATTGTCGATTCTGTCGGAAGCATACCAAGCATCGTGAAACGAAATGATATATTCCTTCGGAACAGTTTATGATTGTCGTCGCTATCACACTATTTTTATAGGTGATCAACAAATGGTTTGAGACCATAAACAAAGATGATCGTATATATGGTTTAATATGCAGGCCAGTAGCTCTAATGGCAGAGCGCCGGACTCCAAATCCGGATGTTGGGGGTTCGAATCCCTCCTGGCCTGCCAATTCTTTTATAGTCCGACAGAATAAATATTTTACTATTTATTTCTGTCATGAGACAAAATGGTGATTAATGGGCCGGTTACAAAGAAAAAAAACAATCAAAAAGAAAAAAAAGAAATTATTGTCTGATGATCAGCAGGATCGCATGCTTGTAGATTCCAGTAAGGACAGTAAATCACTTTTGACTACAACGTTTCGACCGCCGAAAAAAGAAACAGGATCGCTTATTGGAAAACAAATCAGCCCGCGTATTCTAAAAAAACCTGAATTTATTGAAAAATCAATTCAATTTTTACGTGAAGTCAAAATAGAATTAAAAAAAGTAACCTGGCCACCCAAAAATCAAGCCATAAGCTTCACGGCAGTAGTTCTTATTCTTGTATTTATTTTTGCAATATATTTTGGCATTGTTGATGCGGGGTTATCTGCACTGGTTCGGTTAGTTTATTAGTTATAGACGGGTATTTCAACTGACGTACAGTAATTTTTTTATTACCTTAGAAAACTGACTTGGTTGCCTGTACAGTCAAGTTAAAAATAAATAGTCAATTATTTTAAACAATTACTGTTTATACTATAAAGGATATAACGTGGCTCTTAAGTGGTACATTGTTCATGTATATTCAGGCTTTGAAACAAAAGTTAAACAAAGTCTTGAAGAAAGAATAGACGCATATCCCGAACCGGATAAGTTTGGTGAGATTGTTGTGCCTACTGAGCAAGTTGTGGAGCTTGTCAAGGGAAAACGTAAAACATCTTCACGCAAGTATTATCCTGGATATATCCTGGTACAGATGGAATTGGATGATGGTACATGGCATCTGGTGAAGAATACCGCAAAAGTGACCGGTTTTCTTGGTGGTAAAGATAAACCTGTTCCCATGATGGATAAAGAAGCTGAACGAATTCTTGCCCAATTAGAGGATGGAAAAAACAAACCTCAACCCAAATTTTCATTTGAGGAAGGGGATGATGTTCGCGTTGTTGATGGTCCTTTTACGAATTTTCAAGGGACAGTTGAAGAGGTCAATCCTGAAAAAGGGAAGATCAAAGTGCTCGTTAGCATATTTGGTCGTTCAACTCCGGTTGAACTTGAATTTGTTCAGGTAACTAAATTGTAACAATTATATAAATTTTTTTATTCGAGATATTTCTTTTATATCTTGAAATCTTTTTGGAGTAAATAATGGCGAAAAAGGTATTGGCACAAATTAAATTACAGGTTGAAGCGGGAAAAGCGAATCCTTCCCCTCCAATTGGTCCGGCTCTGGGACAACATGGCGTTAATATTATGGATTTCTGTAAGAGCTTTAACGCAAAAACAACTGATCAGGAAGGCATGATTATTCCGGTAGTTATTACAGTTTTTGAAGATCGAAGCTTTACTTTTATTATGAAAACGCCACCAGCCTCAATTTTATTAAAGAAAGCTGCAAAATTAGCAAAAGGTTCGAGCGATCCCAAACGAACTAAAGTTGCCACAATAAAAAAGGCTCAAGTTGAAGAAATTGCAAAAACAAAAATGCAAGACTTAAATGCGAACGATCTTAATCAGGCGTGCAAAATTATTATGGGAACTGCTCGGAGTATGGGGATAGAAATAAAATAGAAGGTTCCATTCTATAGAGCCTTTTCAACCGAAATATTTCGTTTTATTCCTGGTAACAAGGGTTATCTCCGAATCATCTGGATATAACCCTTTCAATTTTTGATAAAAAGGAGATTTCATGTCAAAACGCGGTAAAAAAATTCGCGAAGCGAGAAAAGATATTGATCGTTTGGCCTTGTATGAGCTGGAGGAAGCTATCCAAAAAGCTATCGACAAAAAATTTGCATCATTTGATGAAAGTGTCGACGTTGCTGTTCGATTGGGTGTAGATCCTCGGCATGCTGATCAGATGGTTCGCGGGACTGTTGTTTTGCCAAATGGTACAGGGAAAAGCATAAAAGTACTTGTTTTTGCTAAAGGTGAAAAGGAAATGGAAGCCAGGGAAGCTGGCGCGGATTTCGTTGGAAATGATGAAATCGCTGAAAAAATAAAGGGAGGATGGCTGGAGTTTGATAAAGCTGTTGCCACACCTGATATGATGGGCACTGTGGGCAAGTTGGGGCGTATATTGGGGCCTCGCGGCATGATGCCTAATGCGAAAACTGGTACTGTCACATTCGATATCAAGAAGGCAGTAAGCGAGCTAAAGGCTGGTAAAATTGATTTTCGGGTTGAACGTGCAGGGATAGTCCATGCAAATATGGGGAAAGCCTCTTTTGGTATTCAAAAATTGCGTGAAAATTTTTATGCCTTTTTTGACACCATATTACGTTTAAAGCCAACGTCAAGCAAAGGAACTTATTTAAAGTCGATATCTGTGTCTACAACTATGGGGCCGGGTATAAAAGTCGATCCTGCCTTTGTTAAAAATATTTCCAAATAAATTTTTTCCTGTCAAAGACCGTAGGCCTTTATAGATAATTGCTAATTATTTTCATTTAGCAACCTACCGAGACACAAAAGGAAGAATGCAGAAATATTTTGTATTCATACCTTTCCTGTGTATGAAAATTGATTCGGTCTGACAGTGAAAGGGAGGAGGTTGATGATTTGAATCTTGAAGAAAAACAACGCATTGTAGAAAATATTCATAAAAGGTTTCTTGATGCTGAGATTGTAATTGCAACAGACCCAAAGGGGCTGAATGTTGCGGAAATGACTAAATTACGACGTCAGTTAAGAGAAGCGTCAGTTGAATATCAGGTTGTCAAAAATACCTTGCTGACAAGAGCATCTGAAAATACAGGGGTTGCAATTATTGCGCAATACTTCCACGGCCCTAGTGCTGTGGCAATAAGTTACGATGATCCTGTTGCTCCTGCAAAGATTTTGAGCAAATTTGCAGAGGAAAACCCAAAACTTGAATTAAAAGTTGGGGTGATGGGCAATTCGCTTTTGACTGTCGATGATGTGAAAGCCTTATCGAAGCTGCCATCAAGAGAAGAATTATTGTCCAAACTGCTTTCATGTATGAATGCTGTTCCAAGCAATTTTGTTCGTACGTTGGCAGCAATTCCAGCTGGCTTTGTAAATGTGCTGCAAGGTATTAAAGATAAAAAAGAAGGTGAAGAATCTACCTGATCATTCGTTTTTGCGAATATGGTAGTTTTTTTGTTTGGAACATATTTCTGTTCCAAAATGAATACAAAATTTTCTGAAGGAAAGGATAACAATGGCTGATATAACAAAAGAAGACGTAATCGAATTTATTTCAAATATGACAGTCTTGGAACTGTCTGAATTGATAAAAGAAATGGAAGAAAAATTCGGTGTAACTGCGGCAGCGCCTATTGCTATGATGGGCGGACCTCAGGCTGGAGATGCTGGCGCACCTGCAGAGGAAGAAAAAACAGAATTTGATGTTGTGTTAATTACACCTGGGGATAAAAAAATTCAGGTAATCAAGGAAGTTCGCGCCATTACCGGACTTGGGCTGAAAGAAGCCAAGGCTCTCGTTGATGATGCACCGAAGGCGGTCAAGGAAGCCGTTCCAAAAGATGAAGCTGAAAAGATTAAAGAACAGCTTGAAGGTGCCGGTGCTCAGGTCGAAGTAAAATAGTTCATTTTAATTACTTTTTCGGCTGATGCCTGAGCAAAATTTGTTTGATAGATCACTCAGACAGGCAATGGCTATGCCTGTCTGAGGTTCTCCAATAAAGCTTATACAAGTATGGCTTTCATCAGCCGTAATAAATTTGTATTCGACTATACGTGATCTCTTCAAGCTTCCTTCAACACCTTAATATTGGAGTGAATATGAAGAACTCCCACCAAACAATCAAGCGTATTCGAAAAAATTTTGGAAAAATTAATAAAATAATAGAAATTCCGAATTTAATTAGAATGCAACGTGAATCATATGCACGTTTTCTTCAAAAGGATGTCCACCCCGATCAACGCCTTGATATCGGACTTCAGGCTGTTTTCAGGTCTGTTTTTCCGATTAAGGATTTTAGTGGTACCGCATCCCTTGAATTTGTTTCATATCGTTTTGGGGAATTGAAACATACCGTTGAAGAATGTATTCATCGCGGGATGACATATGAATTTCCAGTTCGCATTACAGTCAGACTGGTTGTCTATGATGTTGACAAAGATGCTGATACACAAAAAATTCGGGATATCAAGGAACAGGAAATATATTTTGGAACCATACCGCTCATGACTGAGCGGGGAACTTTTGTCATTAATGGCACTGAAAGAGTTGTTGTCAGCCAGTTACACAGATCTTCAGGTGCTTTTTTTGACCATGATAAAGGGAAAACACATTCCAGCGGTAAAGTCCTTTATTCTGCTAAAATTATTCCTGTGCGAGGCTCGTGGATTGAAATGGAAATTGATGCCAAAGATATTGTTAATATTAGGATAGATCGACGGAGGAAATTTCCAGTTACTCTATTATTCAAAGCATTAGGGTATACAACCGAGGATATTTTAAACTTTTTTTATCTGACAGAAAATATTATTATCCATAATCTTCTGGATAGTCAAAAGCCACAAGGGATTATTTATAAAGTATTCAATGAGCATACGCTTAAAGGTCAACGTTCAGCTCAGGATTTATCCGATCCTGATACTGGTGAGATTATTCTCAAGAAAGGTCGTCTGATATCTCAAAGGGCGATAAAACAACTTAAAAAAAGTGGCACAAAAACAATTCCTATCACTGTTGATGATGTTCTTGAAAAATTTATTGCACGAACAATCAAAGATCCTACCACTGGCGCTGTATTGGCAAAGGCTAATGATATTGTTTCTGAGGATTTATTGAAAAAGCTGATAGATTCAAAAATTGAGATGTTTGAAATTTTATCCATTGATGGCGTTACAAGCAGTGAGTCTATTCGGAAAACGTTATTATTGGATAAAGTTGAGGATAAACTTGAGGCTTTGATAGAAATTTACAAAAAACTTCGGCCAGGTAATCCGGTAACATCCGAAGTTGCACAGGAATTTCTGGATCAATTATTTTTTAAACCTTCACATTACGATCTTTCAGGTGTTGGACGTCTTAAATTGAATTTACGTTTGAGTTTAAATACGCCCAAGTATGTCAATACATTGCGTCGTGAAGATATATTATTGACAGCAAAAACTTTGGTTCAGTTGAAAGATACGCAAGGTGTCGTTGATGATGTTGATCATTTGGGAAATCGACGAGTCCGGGCTGTGGGGGAACTTCTGGAAAATCAGTATCGTATTGGTTTGGTTCGAATGGAACGTGCCATTAAGGAAAGAATGAGTCTTCAAGAAATTGATGCCCTAATGCCGCATGATTTAATCAATTCAAAGCCAGTTTCAGCAGTTGTCAAAGAATTTTTTGGTACAAGCCAGTTGAGTCAATTTATGGATCAAACCAACCCTCTGTCTGAGACTACTCATAAACGCCGATTAAGTGCATTGGGTCCGGGCGGACTAACTCGAGAACGTGCCGGCTTTGAAGTGCGAGATGTTCATCCATCACATTATGGTCGTATTTGCCCAATTGAAACGCCTGAAGGTCCCAATATCGGACTGATTGTTTCCTTAAGCACTTATGCTCGAGTCAGTGAATTTGGTTTTATTGAAACGCCTTATCGCATTGTAGAAGATTCCCTTGCTACAAATGAGGTAACTTTTTTAAGCGCTCTTGATGAAAAAGACTTTCCAATTGCGCAGGCGAATGCTCCATTGGATAAAAATAATAGATATATCAATGCACTGGTTACCTCACGTGTTTCTGGCGAATTGACCATGACCAGAAAAGAAGAAATCAAATACATGGATATTTCTCCCAATCAGTTGGTGAGTGTATCTGCTTCCTTGATACCTTTTCTTGAAAACGATGATGCCAACCGTGCATTAATGGGATCAAACATGCAGCGTCAAGCTGTTCCATTATTGACATCTGAAGCGCCACTTGTTGGAACCGGAATGGAATCCATTGTGGCGAGAGATTCAGGTGTGGCTATCGTAGCCAAAAAAGGTGGTGAGGTTATTGATGTTGATGCTTCTAGAATTGTAATCAGGCATCTTTTTGATCATAATAGTCTCGAAAGTCATGTTTCCATATATAATTTGACAAAGTTTAGCCGTTCAAATCAAAATACCTGTTTTAATCATCGTCCCATTGTCAAAAAAGGTGAATTTGTTAATGATGGAGCTATTATTGCCGATGGCCCTGCAACAGAACAGGGGGAGCTTGCCTTGGGTAAAAATGTTACCGTTGCTTTTATGCCTTGGGGCGGTTACAATTTTGAAGATTCTATACTTGTGAGTGAAAGATTGGTTAAAGATGGGGTGTATACATCCGTTCATATAGAGGAATTTGAGGTTGTCGCCAGAGACACAAAGCTTGGAAAAGAAGAAATAACAAGAGATATTCCAAACGTCGGGGAAGAAGCTCTCAGAAACCTGGATGAAAGTGGAATTGTTCGACTTGGGGCTGAGGTTTCTGCCAGTGATATTCTGGTAGGAAAGGTTACTCCCAAAGGAGAAACCCAATTGTCTCCTGAAGAAAAGTTACTTCGGGCGATCTTTGGAGAAAAAGCTGGTGATGTCAAAGATACGAGTCTACGTGTACCGCCTGGGGTAGAAGGTATCGTTATTGATGCAAAAGTCTTTTCACGCCGTGGGGTAGAAAAAGATGACCGGACTCGCTCCATTGAGGATGAAGAAATTGCTATTCTTGAAAAAAATCGTGATGATGAACAGCGCATTTTAGAACAATCTGTCAGATCTGAAATTCAAAAAATGCTGGATGGTCATACATGTATTGCGACCTTAAAAAAAGGGAAGAATACGATAATTCCGAAGGGTACTGTCTTGACTAAAGAAATTCTTGCCGACATTCCTTTGAATCATTTAGAAACTTTAAGTTTGAAAGATCCTGAGCAATCAGAGATACTTCATGAATTGCTCAAAAAGTATCGGGAGCAGCAAGAAAGAAATCGTGAAAAATTCGAGGAAAAAGTTACTCGCTATGAAAAGGGAGATGATTTACCACCAGGTGTCATCAAAATGGTTAAAGTTTATGTGGCGATGAAACGAAAACTGTCCGTTGGTGATAAAATGGCTGGTCGTCATGGTAATAAAGGGGTTGTATCAAGAATATTACCTCAGGAGGACATGCCATATTTTAGCGATGGCACCCCTGTGGATATGGTTTTGAACCCATTGGGTGTTCCTTCACGTATGAATGTAGGACAGATTCTTGAAATTCATTTGGGACGTGCTGCACGAGAACTAGGTAGAGATATTACCCACTTGCTTGAAAATCAAGCTTTTGATTCCTTACGTGAGAAATTTAAACGAATTTTTTCAACGAAAAAAGTTGCAAATGAAATTCTGCCTCAGGGACCTGTTGTTGATGAAATTGAAAGCTACTCGGATGATCAACTGGCTGATCTTGCAAAATATTATGAAAATGGGCTTCACATGGCAACTCCTGTTTTCGACGGCGCGCACGAAAGTGAAATTAAAAACTTGATGAGCGAAGTTACTGAATCTGTTAGTGCGCAAGCCAGATTATATGATGGCAGAACCGGATTGCCATTTCAGGGCAATGTAACTGTAGGCACCATGTATATGTTAAAACTTCATCATCTGGTTGATGACAAAATTCATGCACGTTCCATTGGACCATACTCATTGGTTACACAACAACCATTGGGAGGTAAGGCACAATTTGGCGGGCAGCGTCTGGGTGAGATGGAAGTTTGGGCGATGGAAGCTTATGGTTCTGCTCACGCACTTCAGGAATTTATCACTGTCAAATCTGACGATATGGCTGGACGTACACGGATGTATGAAAAAATAGTTAAAGGACAAAATATGCTGGAACCGGGCTTGCCTGAATCGTTTAAGGTATTGGAGAAAGAATTGCAGAGTTTGGGATTGGATATTACTTTACTTAAGAATTAAAACGATAACAAACCAAAGGGAATATTTTTATTCCCACAATGAAAGGTGACTATGGAAACCTTATATGATTTCTTCAAAAAACCAGATAATCCGAAACTGTATACAGGAGTACAAATTAGACTTTCTTCTCCTGAGCAAATTCGTGAACGGTCTTATGGTGAAATAAAAAAACCAGAGACCATCAATTATAGAACATTTAAACCGGAACGTGATGGCCTTTTCTGTGCAAAAATATTTGGCCCTACCCGCGATTATGAGTGTAACTGTGGTAAATATAAACGCATGAAACATCGCGGTATTGTTTGTGAAAAGTGTGGTGTTGAAGTAATTCAGTCTAGAGAGAGACGAGAGCGTATGGGACATATTGAGCTTGCAACTGCAATTGCTCATGTCTGGTTTTTAAAAAGCCTGCCAAGTAAAATTGGTAGTTTACTTGATTTCACATTAAAAAATATCGAACGGATTTTATATTTTGATTCCTATGTCGTTATTGATCCAAAGGATACCGAACTAAAAAAGTATGACCTCCTGACTGAAGAACAATATCGAGATGCCGTTGAAAAGTTCGGCTATGACCGATTTGAAGCAGATATGGGGGCTGAAGCAATCAAGCGTCTGTTTACCGAGATTAATCTTGAAAAACTTTATTCAGACTTGCGTCAGGAAATTCAAAAAACAACTTCTGATGCAAAACGTAAAAAACTATCCAAACGATTAAAAGTTATTGATGCATTCATGGAGTCCGGTGTTGACCCCGCATGGATGATTATGGATGTGATTCCTGTTTTGCCCCCAGATTTGCGTCCATTAGTTCCCCTAGAAGGTGGACGATTTGCAACTTCAGATTTAAATGATCTTTACAGGCGTGTAATCAATCGAAACAATCGACTGAAACGATTAATGGATCTGAAAGCTCCGGATATCATTGTTCGCAACGAAAAACGGATGTTGCAAGAAGCGGTTGATGTCTTATTTGATAATGGTCGACAAGGGCGCGTGATCACCGGTACCAACAAACGTCCATTAAAATCGTTGAGCGATACATTAAAAGGTAAGCAAGGCCGTTTTCGACAAAATTTATTGGGCAAACGTGTAGATTATTCTGGTCGTACAGTAATTACCATAGGCCCTAAACTCAGATTACATCAATGTGGACTTCCAAAAAAGATGGCATTGGAGCTTTTTAAGCCGTTTGTATATCATCGTTTGGAAAAAAAGGGTTTGGTTTCAACTGTCAAAAGTGCAAAAAAAATGGTTGATAAAGAAACGCCAGAGGTTTGGGACACATTGGATGAAGTTGTTAGTGAATATCCTATCATGTTAAACCGTGCGCCGACTTTACATCGACTGGGAATTCAGGCATTTGAACCTATTTTGATAGAAGGAAAGGCGATTCAATTACATCCATTGGTTTGTACGGCATTTAATGCAGACTTTGATGGTGATCAGATGGCTGTCCATATTCCACTGGCTGTTGAGTCTCAGATTGAAGCTCGTATTTTGATGCTTTCGAGTAATAATATCTTATCTCCAGCTAATGGTAGCCCAATTGTTGTTCCTACACAAGACATTGTTTTAGGTATCTATTATATGACACGAAGTGTCAACGATTGCAGAGGTGCTGGTAAAGAATTTTGCAGTCTGGATGAAGTTCGTGCTGCCTATGATGCTGAAGCTATTGACCTTCACGCGCCTATCAGGGTACGCGTTCAGGGGAAAATGTATGAGACTACTGTTGGTCGGGTATTGTTATACGAAATTATGCCGCAAGAGACATTGGTCAGTGTGCGTCACATTACACTTTTTTCATCAGAAGAAGCTCACCTTGTTTTAGAGATGGCTAAAAATAAAGAACAATCATTTTTGGAATTATGCAAAAATTATTCTCGCAGCAGGGATAGGATTCGAAACGGTGATCTTGGAATTCTACGTAAGGATGAGCTTCAACGACTTTTCAGACTCAAAAAAACGCATGCGTCAATGATTATGAATTTACCTGTTGGAGAAATCTCCGATGTAATTGCTGTAAAAGATGAATATCATCTTTTCCAAATGCTTGAAAAACGTTTTGAAATACCGTTTGAACAGGTCAATCATGTCATGGACAAAAAAAGACTCCGAGAATTGGTGGATTATGCTTATCGAACATTGGGATCGAAATCAACCGTTATTCTTTCTGATAGAATCAAAGACTTGGGTTATGAATATGCAACGATTGGTGGCGTCTCTATTTCCATAGATGATATGATTGTACCAAAAGCCAAATGGAATATTCTTAGCGAAGCTGAGGCAGAAGTGAATGAAATTGAAAGTCAATATAATGAAGGATTAATTACACAAGGTGAAAAATACAATAAAGTCGTAGATATTTGGTCAAGGGCTACTGATAACGTTGCAAACGCTATGATGGGGGAAATGAAAAATCAGCCAGTAACTGATGAAAATAATGACCCAATTCGTGATGAAAATAATGAAATTGTTTATGAAGATAGTTTTAATGCTATTTACATGATGGCTGATTCAGGTTCAAGAGGTAGCAAAGACCAGATGCGTCAGCTGGCAGGGATGCGAGGTTTGATGGCAAAGCCATCAGGTGAAATTATTGAAACGCCCATTACAGCAAATTTTCGTGAAGGCTTGAGTGTGCTTCAGTATTTTATTTCAACTCATGGCGCTAGAAAAGGTCTTGCTGATACAGCTCTGAAAACAGCTAACTCAGGATATCTTACGCGCCGACTGGCAGATGTTGCACAAGATTGTATTGTATCCGAAGTTGATTGTGGCTCTGTTATTGGTGTTGAAGTTGAACCTTTGATGGAAGGTGGTGAAATTATTCAACGACTGGGTGAACGACTACTGGGACGTACATCAGTTGAGAATATAGTTGATCCGTTTACAGACGAAATTATTGTCAAAGCCGGCGAAGAGATTGATGAAGCATGTGTACGAAAAATTGAGAATGCAGGTTTTACGAGAATTAAAATTCGTTCTGTTCTTACATGTCGAACTGAACGTGGTGTTTGTGCAAAATGCTATGGTCGTGATCTTGCACATGGACATTTGGTTGAAATTGGTCAGGCTGTTGGAATATTGGCTGCACAATCCATTGGAGAGCCAGGTACACAATTGACCATGCGGACATTTCATATAGGTGGTACAGCAAGCCGAAGAGTGGAGCAGGCTGATATTCGGGCGCATGTTGAAGGGAATGTTAGATTTGTTGATTTAAATGTTGTTCATCGAATTAAGCCTGACGGCACCATTGGAGATATGGTCGTAATGAATCGTCGCGGTGGAGAGTTTGTCATTGAAAGTGAGCGAGGAAGAGAACGTGAACGCTGTCCTGTTATTTATGGTGCACAAATAAAGGTTAAAGATGGTCAGTTGGTAAAATCAGGCGATATTTTGGCTGCATGGGATCCATTTACAACGCCCATTTTAACTGAAGTTAGTGGCATTGTTAAATTTGATGATATTTTTATTGGTAAAACTATGCAGGAAAAAGTTGACCCTGTTACTGGTAAATCAAGTCACACAATTGTTGAATTTAAAGAAGGTGAAGTTCGTCCAAGAATTTCCATTAAAGATAAGAGTGGTAAAACAGCACGACTTAAAAAGCTTGAATCGAAAGAAAGCACCGATGGTTCTGGTTTAGCTCGTTATTATCTTCCTGTTGATGCTATCTTGCTTGTTGAAGAAGGTGATGAAGTCAATGCTGGTGACATTATTGCCAAGCTTCCCAGAGCAACAACCAAGACAAAGGATATTACAGGTGGGCTTCCAAGGGTCGCTGAACTCTTTGAAGTTAGAAAACCTAAAGAAAATGCAGTGTTAAGCGAAATTGATGGTTATGTCAGCATTTCTAAAGGGACAAAGGGAAAGCAAAAAATTACGGTCACTCCTGTTGATGTTGGTGATAAAAAAGAATATTTAATCTCAAGAGGAAAACATATCAATGTGTACGATGGTGATTATGTGAGATCGGGCGATCCTCTAGTGGCAGGAGCTGCTAATCCCCAAGATATTTTAAACATTAAAGGAGAGGTTGCCCTGGCTAGATATCTTGTTGATGAAGTACAGGAAGTGTATCGTCTTCAGGGGGTAAGAATTAATGACAAGCATATTGAGGTAATTGTTCGACAGATGATGAGGTGTGTTCGTATTACAGAGGTAGGAGATACCAACTTTATTCTCGAAGAGCAAGTAGAGCGGGGACGCTTTGAAGATGAAAATCGCAAAGTTGAGAGAAAAGGTGGTACACCAGCCAAAGCTGAACCTTTGATTCTAGGAATAACTAAAGCTTCACTTAGCACAGATAGTTTTATTTCAGCGGCATCGTTCCAGGAAACAACTAGGGTTCTTACAGATGCAAGCATTTCAGGAAACCTGGATCAACTTAGGGGACTGAAAGAAAATGTCATTATGGGTAGAATGATACCAGCAGGAACAGGAACGTTATTGTATACTGAGCTGGATCCTATACTTGAGGAAGAGTTAGCAGCATAGAAGGATTCACGAAAAAAAATATCAAATTTTATTTTTTTTGTTGACAACCTGATAAAATTTTGATACAAAGTCTTTTTATATCGTTTTGACCAGTTTATCATTTTAAAATAAATTATATGGTAAGCATGGTATTGATTTAACACTGAAAATACAAGAGATAAAGATGCCGACAATTAATCAACTCGTTAGAATAGGGCGTGAACAAATCAAAAAAAAGAAAAGCACACCCGCATTAAAAGGTTCACCGCAGAAACGTGGCGTTTGTACGCGTGTTTATACATCAACGCCGAAAAAGCCCAATTCTGCATTACGAAAAGTTGCACGTGTGCGTTTAACGACAGGTGTAGAGGTCACTGCCTATATCCCTGGAGTTGGTCATAACCTTCAGGAGCATTCTGTTGTTTTGGTTCGGGGTGGACGTGTAAAAGACTTACCTGGTGTTCGCTATCATATTGTACGTGGAACACTGGATACTCTCGGTGTTCAGGACAGAAAACAGGGACGTTCAAAGTATGGGGCTAAAAAGCCAAAGTAAATCAAATAATGAAGAAATTGAAAGCTTTAACAATAATTCATTAGAATTCTAACTAATTAAAAAATAATTTGCAAACGTTTAAGTTCTTTTTATGTTTGCAAAGCTTAATAAACAGGGAAACTATGCCAAGAAGAGCCGATGTTCCAAAAAGAGTGATATTGCCAGATCCAAAATATAAGAGTAAACTGGTTTCACGATTTATCAATTCGATTATGAAAAATGGGAAAAAAAGCCTAGCTGAGTCCATTTTGTATTCATCGTTTGATATTATTGAATTAAAATCAAAAAAACCACCTCTGGAAATTTTCGAAAAAGCTATGGATAATGTAAAGCCATTTATTGAGGTGAAATCACGACGTGTAGGTGGCTCAACATATCAGGTACCTACAGAGGTACGCTCATCAAGACAAGTAGCTCTGGCAATTCGATGGATATTGGATGCCTCTCGTAAGCGAGGTGAAAATGGCATGCCAAAAAAATTGGCATCGGAATTACTTGATGCTGCAAATCAACGAGGGGCCTCAGTTAAAAAAAGAGATGATACTCATAAAATGGCTGAAGCCAACAAAGCATTTGCTCATTATCATTGGTAATAATTAATAATTAAGCAATGCAATAGATCCGTCTTAGGATTTATTGTACTTTTAATACATTTAAAACAGGATGAAAAAAACATCCAACGGTTTAAACAAACAGAAGCTCAAAGCTATGCAGTTTGTTTGGCATAACTTTGAGTTTTTAAGTTTTCATACTCTGTATAATAAAAGGGGGAAGACATGGCTAAGGACAAATTTGAACGTAGTAAACCACACGTTAATGTAGGCACAATTGGTCATATAGATCACGGAAAAACAACACTAACAGCAGCAATTACTAAACATATGGGCATGAAAGGCATGGCAAATTTCGTCCCGTTTGATCAAATTGATAAGGCTCCTGAAGAAAAAGCACGTGGAATTACCATTGCAACAGCTCATGTTGAATATGAAACTGACAAACGGCATTATGCTCATGTAGATTGTCCAGGGCATGCGGATTACATTAAAAATATGATTACAGGTGCTGCACAAATGGATGGCGCGATTCTCGTTGTTGGTGCTGATGATGGGCCTATGCCACAAACAAGAGAGCATATACTTCTTGCGCGTCAGGTCGGTGTTCCTAAAATTGTAGTCTTTTTGAACAAATGTGACATGGTTGATGATGAAGAACTTATTGAATTGGTTGAACTTGAGCTGAGAGAATTGTTGGATAAATATGAATTTCCAGGAGATGATACCCCAATAGTCAAGGGTAGTGCTTTAAAAGCCCTTGAAAGTGACGATTGCAATAGTGAAGAAGCCAAATGCATATTTGAACTTATGGATGCTATAGATTCATATATTCCAGAACCTTTAAGAGATTTGGATAAACCCTTTTTAATGCCAATTGAGGATGTGTTCAGTATCTCGGGACGTGGAACAGTTGTAACTGGACGAGTAGAACGTGGAATTGTTCATATGGGAGATGAAATTGAAATTGTAGGTATAAAACCAACTATGAAAACTGTCTGTACAGGTGTGGAGATGTTTAGGAAAATTTTAGATGAAGGTCGCGCTGGAGATAATATTGGTGTCCTACTTCGTGGTACGAAACGAGAAGAAGTTGAACGTGGTCAGGTTCTAGCAGTGCCAAAGTCGATTACACCCCATACAAAGTTCAAGGCAGAAGTTTATGTATTGAGTAAAGAAGAAGGTGGCCGACACACACCATTCTTTAAAGGATATCGACCACAATTCTATTTTAGAACCACTGATGTTACCGGTGTTGTTCAACTTCCGGAAAATGTCGAGATGGTTATGCCCGGTGACAATGTCTCCATTTCAGCGGAACTGATTACACCGATTGCTATGGAAAAAGAACTCCGTTTTGCAATCCGTGAAGGTGGAAGAACCGTTGGTGCAGGTGTTGTGAGCGAAATTATTGAGTAGGAATCCTAAAAATGAATCCAAAAATTCGTATTCGCTTAAAAGCTTATGATCATCGTTTGTTGGATCAATCGACGAATGACATCGTTGATACAGCAAAGCGGACTGGTGCAAGAGTTATTGGTCCAATTCCATTGCCAACAAGAAAAAATAAATATTGTGTATTGAGATCGCCGCACATTGATAAAAAATCAAGAGAGCAGTTTGAAATCAGAACACATAAACGTTTATTGGATATTCTTGAACCAACACAGCAAACCGTTGATGCATTGATGAAACTAGATCTGTCAGCTGGCGTTGATGTTGAAATTAAAACGTAATCAAAGTAATTATCAATCAGTTGTTCGTAAGCAATAAATCAAAGATTAATAACAAAAAAAACTGATTTTTTGATTTATTTATCTATTGATAAAAATATCTCAAAAAATCAGTTTTTTGTTACAAAACAAACATAGTTTAAATGTTTGAAATTAGCAATCGTATGCTGTTGAATAACAACTACCAAGGACTTATTCAAAAAGAATAAGTTTATAATATCGCCCGAATGAAATTTGGTGGTAGCAATCATAGAGGTAAGAAAATGGGAAAAGGCAAAGGACTCATTGGACAAAAATTAGGAATGACATCCTTATTTACTACAGCAGGCGAACAGATTCCTGTAACTGTCATATCTGCTGGACCATGTGTAGTTACACAGATCAAGACAACAGCAACTGATGGTTATAAGAGTATTCAACTGGCCTATGGTGATATCAAGGAAAAAAATGTTAACAAGCCTATGAAGGGTCATTTTGAAAAAAGTGGTGGAAAATCATTCTTGATGCTTAAAGAATTTATTGTTGAAGATACGGAGCAGTATAAATTGGGGCAAGCAATTAAAGCCGAAGATGTATTCAATATAGGCGAAAAAATTAAGATTACTGGGAGAACAAAAGGTCGAGGTTTTTCAGGCGTAATAAAACGTCATGGCTTTCATGGTGGTAAAAAAACCCATGGTAGCATGAGCCATCGAATACCAGGTTCAATTGGATGTAGTGCCACACCAAGTCGGGTTATCAAAGGAAAAAAACTACCAGGGCAATATGGCAATACCAATAATACAGTAAAGAATATTGAAATTATTGATATTCGACCGGATAACAATATAATTTTGATAAAAGGGGCCATTCCTGGATGTAACAAGGGAATATTATCGCTTTATAAACAAAGCGTTTAAGACAAACATTATTACAGGAATTACCAGCAATACAAAGCGATTAAATGAACGGTTAAGAAGAATTTTCTTACCAATAGATAAGGATACTAAAAAAATGCTTTCCATTGATGTTCTTAATATAAATGGTGAAAAAGTTGGGAATGTTGAACTTGAGGAGGAAAAGTTTAACGTACCAATTAAAACGGATATTCTTCATAGCGTTGTTAATATGCAACTAAATAATAAAAGACAATTTAGTGCCAAAGTAAAAAATCGATCTGATGTTCGTGGAAGTGGCAAGAAACTGTATCGGCAAAAAGGTACAGGAAATGCTCGACCAGGTGATATAAAATCTCCTTTAAGACGAGGTGGTGGCGTAACATTTGGGCCTCAGGGATACAAGAAAACATTCAAAGTACCCAAACAAGTTAGAAAACAAGCCTTGCAAATGGCAATATCGGATAAAATAAGCAATAATAAATTGCTTGTATTGGATTCTTTTGAATTACCTGAAATCAAGACGAAAGCATTTGTGCAAGTTATTAATAATTTGAATGTAGAATCAGCGCTTATCGTTATAGATAAGGATAATATGAATTTAAATTGTTCCTCAAGAAATTTTCAACCGGTAAAACTTATTAAATCACAAGGTTTGAATGTATACGATATACTATTGTTTCAACATCTGATAGTTTTAAAACCTGCAATTGAACAGATCAAGGAAAGAGTAAAATAAAAAGCCACTGATGACATCAATAAGAAAGGACATTCAGAAATGGATAATCATAAAATTATAATCAGACCCATTGTGACAGAGAAAACGCACGGTTTGAGAGACAAAATGAATCAAATAGTTTTTGAAGTTCATCGGGATGCTAATCGAATTCAAGTTACCAGAGCAATTGAAGAACTATTCAATGTGCGCGTAATTTTAGTCAACACCATGCAGGTTAAGGGAAAAAGAAAAAGACGTGGACGAATTATGGGTAAACGAAGAGACTGGAAAAAGGCAATTGTTACCTTGGCCGCCGGTGATAAAGTCGAGTTTTTTGAAGGTGTATGACGATAAGAAAAATAGATATCAATCAAAGGTAATTTTCTTCATGAAGAAGGAGAAATAAACAATGGCAGTAAAAAGAGTAAAACCAACATCACCTGGAAGACGGTTTCAAGTATATTCAGCATACGATGATATTACAAAATCAACACCTGATAAAGGGCTGACAAAAAAAATAAAAAAAACCGGTGGTCGTAATGCAAATGGTAGAATAACATGTCGGCATCGTGGTGGTGGTCATAGGCGTAAATATAGAATTATTGATTTTAAACGTGATAAAGATGGAATTCCAGCTAAAGTAGCTGCAATTGAATATGATCCCAATAGAAGTGCACGTATAGCATTGTTACATTATAAGGATGGTGAAAAACGTTATATTATTGCCCCCCTTAAATTAAAAGTTGGTGATACAGTAATGTCAGGAGAAAATGCTGATATAAAACCAGGAAATTCGCTACCTTTGACAAAGATTCCTTTGGGGACTCAAATTCATAATATAGAGATGAAAATTGGCAAAGGTGGACAGTTAGTAAGAACGGCTGGTAGCTTTGCTCAACTTGTCGCAAAGGAAGGTAAATATTCACAGATTAAACTGCCATCTGGTGAAGTTCGAATGATTCTATTACAATGTAAAGCAAGTATCGGTCAGCTTGGTAATGTAGAACATGAAAATATTGATCTTGGTAAGGCTGGCAGAAAAAGATGGATAGGTAGGCGACCAAAAGTTAGAGGCGTAGCAATGAATCCTGTTGATCACCCAATGGGTGGTGGTGAAGGACGTTCTTCTGGTGGACGACATCCATGCTCACCATGGGGAATACCAAGCAAGGGGTTCCGAACACGAAAAAATCGTGTTACAGACAGATTCATAATCAAGCGAAGAAAGAAATAAGATAAAATAAACTGGATATATGCCAGGCATAAAAGATGAACGTTTAAGTTCTTATTTAAACTAAAATTAGGAGTAGTATATGCCACGGTCGATTAAAAAAGGACCATTCATAGATGATTCACTGCTAAAGAAAGTGGTTAATGCGCAAAATGTGAGAAGTAATAAAGTCATAAAGACATGGTCAAGAAGATCTACTATTGTTCCTGAAATGGTTGGACTAACTCTTGCCATTCATAATGGAAAAAAATTTATACCCATTTTTGTTTCTGAAAATATGGTCGGACATAAACTTGGTGAATTTTCACCCACGCGTACTTTCTATAGCCATGCGGGTGATAAGAAGACACGATTAAAGAAAAAATAAAACAAGAGGAACATCATGGAATCACGAGCCGTAGCAAAATATATGAGAATATCGCCCCAAAAAGTCAAAAAACTTGCGCAATCAGTTAAAGGAAAGCGAGTTGGTGCTGGCGTCGACATATTAAAATTTATGCCACAAAAGGCATCAACAATGGTGCTTAAAGTAATTAATTCAGCAGTTGCAAATGCAACTTCCAAAGATGATAATATAGATGTCGATGACTTGATCATTAAAAATATTTATGTCGATCAAGGGCCAACCCTAAAACGATTCCGAGCACGCGCACGGGGTCGTGGAACAAGAATTTTAAAAAGAACCAGTCATATTACAGTTATTTTATCTGAGGATACGGTTTAATTAAAAAGGAGGTATGGCTTGGGCCAGAAAGTCAATCCAATTGGTTTACGTTTGGGAATCGTCAAGACATGGGATTCCCGCTGGTTTTCAGAAAAGAAATATGCAGAGTATATTCTTGAAGATCATAACATTCGAAAGTTTTTAAAAGAAAAACTTTATCATGCCGGTGTATCTAAAATTGAAATAGAAAGATCTGCCAGACGTTTAAAGCTTAGAATCTATACAGCTCGTCCAGGAATTGTAATCGGTAAAAAAGGCCAGGAAATTGATAAGCTAAAAAAGGTTCTGGAAAAAATGGTTTCTCTGGAGGTCTTCATTGATATTCAGGAAGTTAGGAAACCTGAAATTGATGCACAACTGGTTGCTGAAAATGTAGCTTTACAGATTGAAAGAAGAGTTGCTTTTAGGCGTGCTATGAAACGAGGTGTAAGTTCTGCCATGCGCTTTGGCGCACAAGGCGTAAAAATTATATGTGCAGGAAGATTGGGTGGCGCTGAAATGGCTAGAACCGAATGGTATAAGGAAGGAAGAATTCCATTACATACATTACGCGCAGACCTAGATTATGGCTTTATTGAAGCCAAGACCACCTATGGACTGATTGGCATTAAAGTTTTTATCTTTAAAGGTGAAATTTTAAATAAACAAGATGACATTCAACAACAAGATCAACAAAAATAATCGTTTGCCTGGGAGACGACAATCATGTTAAGCCCAAAAAAAGTTAAATTTAGAAAAGTTCAGCGGGGACGCAAAAGAGGAGTAGCCCTAAGAGGTGGAACTCTAAATTTTGGTGAATATGGCTTACAGGCCGCAGAATGTGGAGATATTACATCAAAGCAAATTGAAGCCGCTCGTATTGCAATGACCCGACATGTAAAAAGAGGTGGAAAAATCTGGATTAGAATCTTTCCAGACAAACCGTTTACTAAAAAACCGGCTGAAGTCAGAATGGGAAAAGGTAAAGGAGCACCAGAAGGTTGGGCCTGTGTGATTAAACCTGGGAGAATATTATATGAAATGACAGGTGTACCGGAACCTTTAGCCAGAGAAGCCTTTCGCCTTGCTGCACATAAACTGCCGGTAAAAACAAAATTTGTTGTAAGGAGTGACGTTTAAAATGAAACCCAGTGAAATTAGAAATTTAAGCAATGATGAAATACAGGAGACGTTAGTAAATAAAACGGAAGAAATATTTAATCTTCGTTTTCAGTTGGCAACCAATCAACTTGAAAATACAGCTCGACTTAAACAAACTCGAAAGGATATCGCTCGATTACAAACAATAAGAAAAGAGAAAGAGATGGAGTTATTGAGATGAATGCAACAAGTAGAAAAAGAAAATTAGTGGGTGTTGTTGTTAGTAATAAAATGCAAAAAACAATAGTTGTCCAAGTTGATAGATTAGTTAAACATCCGCTGTATAAAAAATATCTTAAAAGAAAATCAAAATTTTATGCCCATGATCAAGAAAATGATTGCAAGATTGGTGATACTGTATTGATTGTGGAATGTAGACCATTAAGTAAACAAAAACGTTGGCGATTGGTCGAAATTTTGAAACAAGCTGTATAATTACAATTTGAAAATGTTTACTATAATTCAACTGTTTAATATATCAAATGAATCAGACAACATAGCACAAACATATGAAATTTATCGATATCAAACCATTTCAAAATATCAATGCGATAGTTAATTATTAAGATAAATATAAAATAATGAGAAATGGTAATTATCAAAAGGTGCTTAACATTGAGGAAATAAAATGATTCAGTCAGAAACAAAATTAACATCAGCAGATAACTCAGGTGCTAAATCCCTTTATTGTATAAAAGTGCTGGGTGGAACAAGAAGGCGATATGCCACTATTGGCGATATAATCGTAGTTTCGGTAAAGGAAGCAATCCCAAATTCGAAAGTAAAAAAAGGGGATATACTGAAGGCTGTAATTGTAAGAACTAAAAAAGAAATCAGAAGACCGGATGGCTCATTTATCCGATTTGATGATAATTCTGCTGTATTGATAAATACCAGCAAAGAGCCGATAGGCACACGTATATTTGGTCCAGTGGCACGAGAACTTAGAGGAAAAGGCTTTATGAAAATAATTTCTCTGGCGCCGGAAGTTTTATAAACAGGAGTAAGTTCTATGCTGAGAAAAATTAAATTAACAGACAAAAAAAATAGTCATGCGAGATGTCATATCAAAAAGGGTGACATGGTTAAAGTTATTGCTGGAAAAGATAAAGGAAAAAGTGGTAGAGTTCTGCGGATCATCTTGAAAAAGGATCGAGCGATAGTAGAACATGTCAATATGATTAAAAGGCATACTAAACCAACACAAGCAAATCCCCAGGGTGGAATTATTGAAAAGGAAGCCCCAATACATTGGTCAAATTTGATACTTGAATGTCCAAAATGCGTAAAGCCAACAAGGATACAAATGCAAATTCTTGAAGACAAGAAAAAAGTGCGCGTTTGTAAAAAATGCAATGAAATCATTGATGCTTAAAATGCTTTGGAGGTATATGAGATGACATCACTTGAAGAAAATTATAAGCTTGAAATTATTCCCCTCTTAATGAATGAATTTCAATATAAAAATGTAATGCAGGCGCCAAAGCTTAAAAAGATTATTTTGAACATGGGAATGGGTGAAGCAATTCAAAATATAAAAGTTCTGGACGCAGCCACGAAAGAGTTAGAAGCCATATCAGGACAGAAACCTGTAATAACAAAAGCGAAAAGATCTATTGCTGCGTTTAAGCTTCGTACTGGAATGCCTATTGGATGCCGTGTTACTTTACGACGTGATCATATGTATGATTTTTTTAATAAACTCGTAAATGTTGCACTACCACGTGTGCGTGATTTTAGAGGTATATCGGGTAAAGCTTTTGATGGCCGCGGAAATTATACACTTGGAATTAAAGAGCAGATAATATTTCCAGAAATAGACTATGATAAAATTGATAAAATTAAAGGACTCAACATTACAATTGTAACGACTGCAAACAATGATAAAGAAGCAAAATTTCTGTTAAAATCAATGGGAATGCCGTTTCGGTATTAGAATTAATTGTGAAAGGAAAAGGGGAATTACCTTGGCAAAAACATCATTATGCGTTCGAGCAAAACGATCACAAAAATTTAAAGTAAGACAATATAATCGTTGTCCAATTTGTGGAAGACCAAGAGGTTATATGCGAAAATTTGGCATATGTCGTATTTGTTTTCGTAAACTGGCGTCAAAAGGCATTTTGCCGGGCGTTATCAAATCAAGCTGGTAAATTCTAATGATCAAAAGAAATATAATTTGATCATCAACGAGATAATGTATTTTAGCCTGACAACCAAAGACTATATAAAGACGGTTGTCAAGTAAAATGGAGAATCATAATGTCAATGAGTGATCCAATTGCAGACATGCTGACACGAGTACGAAATGCATGTAAAGCAAAATTTAATACCGTAGATATACCAAATTCAAAGGTAAAAACTGAAATTGCGCGCATATTAAAGTCTGAAGGTTTTATTAAACACTATAAAGTTATTCCGGATGATAAACAAGGCGTGCTCAAAATTTATATGAAATACGATAAGAAGGAAAGTCTTATAACTGGAATTCAGCGGGTAAGTAAACCATCACGGAGAATTTACAAAAAGAGCAAAGAAATTGAAAAAGTACTTAATGGTTTGGGCATAGCAATTTATTCAACATCAAAAGGGATTATGACAGATAAACAGGCTAAAAATGAAAATGCGGGTGGTGAGTATTTATGTAAAGTCTGGTAACGGATTACGCGCAAACAGTTGAATAATTAAAGGGAGATATTATGTCACGGATAGGAAAAAAATCCATACAAATACCTGAAGATATAAACGTATCGTATAGTAATAAGGTCATTACAGTTCAAGGCAAACACGGTTCAATGAAAAACGTTGTCCATGAAAGTGTTGATTTAAAAATTGAAGATCAAATGATAACTGTAATTTCCAAAGATCAATCACGTAAAAACAGAGCTTATCAAGGAATGACACGTAGTATCGTAAATAATATGGTAATTGGCGTTTCAAAGGGTTTTGAACGTACACTTGAAATAAATGGTATAGGGTATCGCGCTGAAGTTAATGGCAATATTTTAAAATTGACGCTTGGTTATTCACATCCAATCGAATTTAAATTACCTGATGGTATTACCGCAATTGTTCAAAAACAAAATGTTGTCAAGTTAACTGGAATAGATAAACAAGTTATTGGACAAATTTGTGCAGAGATACGTGCTTTGAGACCTCCAGAACCTTATAAAGGAAAAGGGGTCAAATATAGTGAAGAGCATATTCAACGTAAAGCAGGTAAAACTGGAACAAAATAATAGATTGACATTCCATGGAAATGTCATGTCGGAGAAATAGCTGTGGATCAAAAACTAAGATTAAAAAGAAAAAAACGTATCCGAAAAAAAATTTCTGGTACGATCGAAAAACCGAGACTTACTGTCTATAAAAGTTGCAAACACATATATGCACAACTCATTGATGATATAGATAGAAAAACATTGCTGTCAGCATCTAGTGTTGAAAAGAATATTAAATCGCTCCCTCCGTTTGAAAGCAAAACAAAGATGGCTAAATATATTGGTGAAACTATAGCAAAAAGAGCGATTGATAATGGTATAACACGTGTTGTCTTTGATAGAAATGGATATGTTTTCCATGGTCGAGTTAAAGCTGTTGCAGATGGTGCCAGAGAAGCAGGTTTAACAGTCTAACATAAACTATTAAATTTATATTTGTAAAAAAAATAAAAAGTAATTACTGACAGTCAAGTTAGACTGTTTCTATAATTTAACAACTTTGGAGATAATACAAAGTTGAATAATATAATCGAGATCAGGAGGCTCACTTGAGTAAAAAGCAACAAGAAACAGAAGAAAACCAATTTATAGAAAAAGTAGTACATATCAATCGTGTAGCTAAAGTAGTAAAAGGTGGACGAAGATTTAGCTTCAGTGCAGTAGTTGTTGTCGGTGATGGAGAAGGCAGTGTAGGAGGAGGACATGGTAAAGCAGGGGAAGTACCTGAAGCCATTCGTAAAGGTATTGAAAGTGCTAAGAAAAATATGATCAAGGTACCACTGGTTAAAAATAATACTTTACCATATGAAATTATTGGACGTTACTGTGCCAGTCGTGTGTTGTTAAAACCAGCTGCTAAAGGAACAGGGGTAATTGCTGGAGGTGCAGTTCGTGCAGTTCTGGAAGCAGTTGGCGTGCAGAATATATTGACCAAATGCCTTGGGTCTCATAATCCACATAATGTCGTAAAAGCAACTATTCAGGGACTTGCAAATATGAAAAGCCGTGAAATGGTTGCTGCCAGACGCGGAAAAAAGGTTGAAGACTTATAGAGATTGATTAGTTATGTGTTAAAAATTAAGTAAATTTCTGGATTTAAAACGCAATTAAATTCTATCAGTTGTAATAACTTAAAAGAAAAATTACACTGAGAATAGAACAAATTAAAAATAATTGCATAAATCATAAACAACGTAAAATTGTTGCTTATGAAAAAGCAATAATTGATAAGATTGGGTTATTATTATGGGAAACCGAATAAAAGTGACATTAATTCGAAGCAAAATTGGTAAACCTGCGAAGCATAGAAAAACACTAACAGCTTTGGGGCTAAGAAAACTACATCAATCAAAAATATTTGACAATTCTCCAGCAATTATGGGGATGGTCAATCAGATCAACCATTTATTAAAAATTGAGGTATGCACTGATGAAACTACATGAATTATCCCCAAGTTCAGGATCACGCAAGAATAGAAAACGATTGGGTCGTGGTGTTGGAACAGGTCGGGGAAAAACTGCTGGTAAGGGAAGCAAAGGGTTTAAATGTCGATCCGGTGGAAAAGTTCGAATCGGTTTTGAGGGTGGTCAAATGCCCATTCATCGTAGATTGCCCAAACGCGGATTTACGAATATTTTTAGAAAAGAATACGAAATAGTCAATATAACCGATTTACAAAGATTTAGACAAACTGAACAAATAATTGATGAAAATATCTGGCGGAAATCAAGAATATTAAAAGGTAAAGAAAGACAAATTAAATTACTGGGAAATGGACAAATAGATTTTCCCATTCAGCTTCAAGTACATAAAGCCAGTAAGTCAGCAATAAATAAAATTGAAAAAGCTGGCGGAAAAGTGGAGATCATTAAATGATCGGAAGTGGATTTCAAAATTCATTTAAAATTCCGGAGTTAAGAAAACGTATTCTAATAACGTTTGCGTTATTGGCAGTATATAGAATAGGTGTTCATGTACCAATTCCCGGAATAGATAATGTCGCTCTAGCAAGTTTTTTTGCACGGGCTCAAGGGACACTATTAGGATTGTTTGATATGTTTTCGGGTGGCGCCCTTGAACGTTTATCTGTATTTGCTTTGGGAATAATGCCATATATCAGCGCATCAATTATTTTGCAATTGCTGACAGTTGTCATTCCACATCTTGAAAAGTTGTCCAAAGAGGGAGAGCAAGGCAGAAAAAAAATTACACAATACACACGTTATGGAACTGTAATATTGAGTATTATACAGGGTTTGGGTATTAGTGTTGGATTAGAAAGAATGACAGCACCTGGTGGTGCCTCTGTAGTAATTGAAGCGGGATGGTCTTTTCGGTTAATGACTGTTCTAACATTGACAGCTGGAACTGCATTTATAATGTGGTTGGGAGAACAGATTACTGAACGTGGGATAGGCAATGGTATATCATTAATAATATTTGCGGGTATAGTTGCAAGAATGCCATCAGCAATGAAAAATACATATAATCTGCTTTCAACGGGTGAAATGGGGATATTTACCGTATTGTTATTATTAGTTTTGATGGTTGCTGTAGTGGGCTTTATTGTTTATGTTGAACAGGCACAAAGGCGAATACCAGTACAATATCCAAAACGGGTAGTAGGCAGAAAAATGTATGGCGGTCAGAGTACACATCTTCCATTAAAAATTAATACATCTGGTGTCATACCACCCATATTTGCATCGTCAATAATTATGTTTCCAGCAACAATCGCAAGCTTTTTGAATATAGCCTGGATGCAGACAGTTGCTGGAGCCTTGACCCCTGGTTCAGGCTGGTATGAGTTTTTATATGTTGTATTTATATTTTTCTTTTGCTATTTTTACACTGCAGTTCAATTTAATCCAGTTGATGTAGCGGACAACATGAAGAAAAATGGTGGTTATATACCAGGAATACGTCCCGGTAAAAAGACCGCTGAATATATAGACAAAGTGTTAACAAGAATTACTTTGGGCGGAGCAATTTATGTATCTGCTGTTTGCGTTTTGCCATCAATATTGATGACAAGATTTAATGTTCCATTTTATTTTGGCGGAACAGCATTGCTCATTGTTGTTGGAGTAGCCATTGATACTATGTCTCAGATTCAGGCCCACTTATTGCCACGAAATTATGAAGGATTTCTTAAAAAGGGTGCAAGATTTCGTGGGAGACGTTAGATAATTAAAGTAAAAGGGGTATTCGGAGAAAATACATTATGGCCAAAGAAGAAGCCATCAAAGTTCAGGGAACAGTAATTGAAACATTGCCAAATGCAATGTTTAAAGTTGAGCTTGAAAATAAGCATCAGATATTAGCTCATATATCTGGAAAAATGCGAATGCACTTCATTAAGATATTACCAGGAGATAATGTTACTGTAGAATTATCCCCATATGATTTAACACGCGGAAGAATTACATACCGCACAAAATAATTGAGTATTCGATAGGGTAAAACTATGAAAGTACGCGCATCAGTAAAAAAAATTTGTAAAAAGTGCAAAATTATTCGCCGCCGAGGTGTTGTAAGGGTTATTTGTGAAAACAAACGACATAAGCAACGTCAAGGATAAATAATTGAGGAGGTATTTTGGCACGTATAGCTGGCGTTGATTTACCGAGAGGTAAACGGTTAATAATAGGTTTGACTTATATATACGGTATAGGTAAAACCACATCAAAAAAAATTCTGGATACACTTGATATAGATGTTAATATGAAAACAGATGCATTGGATTCCTCGCAGGTTAATCAGATACAAAAGTTAATCCAGAACGAGTATAAGGTTGAAGGTGAATTACGCACTGAAGTATCCATGAATATTAAGAGATTAATGGATCTTGGATGTTATCGTGGATTAAGACATCGTAGATCTTTACCAGTTCATGGGCAACGTACAAGCACTAATGCCCGAACACGTAAAGGACCGAGAAGAACTGCTGTGAAGAAAAAGGGTGCGGCAAAGAAAAAATAGTCCCCTTTGCTTGAATCGGCATGTATAAAAGTTTAACAGATCCGAACTTTATATGAGAATTGATAATGTTAAACAAATATCCTGAGATAAACAAATAGGAGTAATGAATACAGTATGGCAAAACGCACGAAAACGAGAGCAAAAAAGAAAGATAAAAAAAATGTATTGAATGGAGAAGTTCACATTCAATCGACATTTAATAATACGATAGTATCCATAACCGACATGCAAGGCAATGTTATTGCATGGTCAACAGCCGGTTCACAAGGTTTTAAAGGATCACGTAAAAGTACGCCTTTTGCAGCTCAACTTGCGACACAGGATGCCATGAAGAAAGCAATGGATCATGGAATGAAAAATGTTGAGGTCTATGTTAAAGGGCCTGGTGCAGGACGAGAATCAGCTTTAAGGGCGTTGCAAAATCAAGGTCTCAATATACTGACAATTAAGGACGTAACTCCTGTACCACATAATGGATGTCGTCCGCCAAAAAGACGACGCGTATAGTAGAATAATCATGGATTTTATCCAGAAGAACTATTATAAATATTGCAAAAATAAGCAATTTAAAATTAAGGTTAAGAAATTTAGAACCTGAACATTATTTGGAGGTTACATTGGCGAGATATCGAGGTTCAACCTGTCGAATTTGTCGACGAGAGAATATGAAATTAATGCTCAAAGGCGACCGTTGTTTTTCTGACAAATGTGCCTTTGACAGAAGAAGTTATGCCCCTGGTCAACATGGCCAGAAGAGAAGTAAATATTCTGATTATGGTATTCAGTTACGAGAAAAGCAAAAAGTTAAACGAATGTATGGATTGACAGAAAATCAATTCAGATTATTTTTCAAACGCGCAGATCGGATGAAAGGGATTACAGGAACTAACTTATTGACATTATTGGAAAGACGACTTGACAATGTTATTTTTCGTTTAGGTTTTGCAAATTCGAGAAATCAATCACGCCAAATAGTCCGACATAACCATATTTTAATTAATTCTAAAAGGGTGAATATTCCTTCGTACATTGTTCAGGTAGGGGATATCATTGAAATTAAAGAGAAAAGTCGAAAAGTCAATGTAATAGCCGAATCATTGAATACTGTTGTGCGGCGAGGGATTCCGCAGTGGCTTGAACTGGAAAAGGAACAATTTAAGGGCGTTGTTAAAGCTATACCAATTCGTGACGATATAACAACACCAATGCAAGAGCAACTAATCGTTGAGTTGTATTCAAAATAGTTAACTGATGTTCCTTAAATTTCTAATAAATAACCACGGATAATGGGAGAAAAGTATGTCTTCTAATGAGGTAATGTATATGAACTGGAGAGAGCTGATAAAGCCTCAAAAAGTTCAAATTGAAAGTACTTCCCCAACCTATGGTAAATTTGTCTGTGAACCTCTTGAAAGGGGGTTTGGGATAACAATAGGAAATTCGCTTAGACGAATAATATTATCATCACTTTATGGTGCTGCAATAACAGCTGTGAAGTTTGAAAGTGCAATGCATGAATTTTCAGTTATTGAAGGCGTTATTGAAGATGTATCCGAAATAATACTTAATATAAAAAATATACGATTAAGAATGTATGAGTCGGGTCCTAAGTTTCTAACCTTATCTGTTAAGGGAGAAAATGTTGTTACAGCAAATGATTTTGTAAGTGAGGACGGAAAAATTGAAATCCTCAATATTGAACAGCATATAGCAACATTAAAACCCGGTGCGAAACTTGAGATTACTGCAACAGTTAATTTAAACAGAGGATATTCTCTATCTGAAGCCAATAAAGATGAAAATGCATCCGTAGGTACGATACCGATAGATGCAATCTTTTCACCAATTAAACGAGTTAATTATGTTGTTTCAAATGCACGTGTTGGTCAAAAAACAGACTATGACAAACTAACCTTGGAAGTGTGGACAGACGGAAGCATTCAACCAGAAGATGCTGTTGCATATGCGGCAAAAATTCTGAAAGAACAGCTATCTATTTTTATTAATTTTGATGAGGATCAAGAACCGGAATTTCTTGAGGAAGAAGAAGATATACCCACACAGTCATATAATGAAAATTTATATAGAAGTGTTGAAGAGCTTGAATTATCTGTCCGAAGTGCTAATTGTTTAAAGAATGCCAATATCAACAAGATATTTCAGCTTGTGCAACGAACTGAAGCAGAGATGTTAAAAACTAAAAATTTTGGAAGAAAATCACTAAATGAGATAAAAGAAGTTTTAACTGAAATGGGCTTGTCGTTGGGGATGAAAATAGATGGTTTTGTAGCACCAAAGGAGGAGGCCCTTGAGGTCCAAAATGATGAGGAGGAAGACGAAGAATGAGACATCGAAAAGCCGGTAAAAAATTTAACTGTACAGCAAGTCACCGGGAAGCAATATTCAGAAATATGGTGACATCTTTGCTAAAACATAATCGTGTAAAAACAACAGATGCAAAAGCGAAAGAGTTGCGACGATGGGCGGATAAAATGATCGCTCTTGCAAAAAGGGGTGATTTACACGCAAGAAGACAGGCTATGGCGATTATACGCGAAAAGAAAGTTGTACATAAATTGTTTGCTGAAGCTAAAGAACGATTTTCAGATACAAATTGTGGATATACCCGCATGGTCAAAATTGGACGACGTATAGGTGATGCGGCACCGATGTCTATTGTTGAAATCATTGCTGCGCCTATTAAAGATTCTGATATTACGGAAGAACCAATTAGTGAAGCTGAAAAAACAACAGATGAATGAAATTTTTTTCAACAACAACGCTCTCATAAATGATGGGGGCGTTATATCCAATCAAAAATCTCGCCCTACAAAATTTTGATAAATGATAAAAGAAAACCAATACTAATAATCTGACTGGATTGAACAGTGCTATAATCTGACAGGTGAATATGATATAATCAATAAATAACTACAAAAGGAGTCAGAATGAAACCCAGGCACAAAATTTTAGCATTGGTTTTAATTTGTTTATTTCTACAAGTAAATCCTGCAAGGTCTGTACAGCAAATATATACACCGGATATACTTAAACCCTGGCAAAACTGGGTTTTGCATAATAATAAACAAAATTTCTGCCCGAATGATTACAATGATGATCAAAAGCGCCATTGTTCCTGGATTTCGTATCTTGATCTTGATCTTAACATGAGAAAAAGTCAATTTTTCATGAAAGGCATTCTGTATCGAGAGCAATATGTATTACTTCCAGGACAAAATGGTTACTGGCCAGAGGATGTTATACAAAGAAATAAAGTTCTTCCAGTAGTACCTTACACAAAGCATCCGGCAATTTTATTACCTGAAGGTCCGTTTGAAATAACTGGTCGTTTTTTGTATGATCGCTTACCAGAATCATTATATATTCCGCCACAAGTCGGGTTATTAACACTTAAATTAGAGGGCAAGGCAATTCATCATCCCTTCTTTGCCAAAGAAAACCGACTTTGGCTTCGTACCGGACAATCTAAAAGCTCTTTAGGGAATCGTATGCATATACGAATATATCGACTTCTAACTGATAGCATACCTATGACCATGACACATCATTTGCAGCTTTCTATTTCAGGTAATAGTCGAGAAGAATTATTAAATAATATCCTTCCAGATAATGCCATTGTCTTGTCTATTGATAGCCCATTGCCAATACAATTGGAAGAAAATACAAATTTACGCATGCATGTTCGTACAGGAAAATGGACTATTCAAATAGTCTCACGTTTTATAATGCCAGTGCATCATTTAAAACCTGATTTTCTTATGCAAGATAGTGAAATTTGGAGTTTCAAATCCCAAACCTATCTACGAATGGTCAAGCTTATCGGTTTACAAGGTCTTGATCCTGCATCATCAGGAGTTCCTCAGGAATGGCAAAATTTTCCTGCTTATCGGGTAAATAAACATACTCCTCTGACTTTCCATGAACAACAGAGAGGTGAGCCTGATCCGACACCTGATCAATTGTCTTTAAATCGTGATTTATGGTTAGACTTTGATGGCGATGGATATACCATTCATGACCAGATTAAAGGATTAATCAATCAGAACTGGCGATTGAATATGTATCAGCCCATACAATTGGGGCGCGTTTCGATTTCAGGAAAAGATCAATTGCTTACTCAATTTAATAATCAATCAGGTGTTGAAATCCGGACAGGTCAACTGAACATGACAGCAGATGCCAGATATACAGATTGTATTCGCCAATTACCAGCGATTGGTTGGGATCATTCCATGAATAATGTGCAAGCCTTTTTACATCTGCCACCCGGGTGGCGCTTATTGTCAGTTTTTGGTGTTGATACTGTATCTGGATCATGGTTTGGGCAATGGCGGTTATTAGATTTATTTTTGGCGCTATTAATTGGTATGGCTATCTATCATTTAAAAAATATTTCATGGGCTGTTCTGGCATGGATCACAATGATTTTGACATTTCATGAACCATCAGCCCCGCATGTTACCTGGCTTCATTTGTTGGCAGTGATTGCCTTGTTAGATGTCGTTCCACAAGGCAAGTTTCACGCATTGATGCGATTATGGTTTGTTTGCGCAGTGGTATTGATCAGCACATATGTGTTACCATTTATGATGTATCAGATTCAGTCTGGTCTGTTTCCGCAGCTTGAAAAACAGACTTACTTTAAATCCAATAGATCTAAACCTGTTTTAATGCCTGCTTCAGATCAAGGCTTTCTGAAAAGCTTTGATCAGAGCCAACGATCTGTTATTAATAAAAGATCAATTGATCCTGTTAAAACCAAACATCATATCTCTGATGCAGTTATTCAAACAGGTCCTGGTCTTCCGGAAAGGAAATGGAAGACTGTTCAGTTACAATGGAATGGGCCTGTTGACAAATCGCAAAATTTAAGACTGTGGTTGCTTCCGCCATCTTTGAATGGTTTACTGGCTATAATTCGTGTATTTTTTGTTTCGTTATTATTATTCGGGATTGGCAGGCGGTTTTCCCAACTCTGTCTGATGAAATGAGGCCTCTTTTATCTTTTGATAGTGTATCTGGATAATTGTAAAGATCAGTTCAACTGTTCTGATCATGTCATCTAGCTGAATGGATTCATTGACAGTATGGATATCTGTCATACCTGTCCCCAGAACACCTGTAATGATACCATTCTGGCAAAATATGTTGGCATCTGATGCCCCGCCTGAATGTGCGATATTCAAGGAACGATTCAATAACGAGGCAGCCTGACTGGCTATCTGAACCACTGGATGGTCATCGGAAATATGTGTTGCCTGAAAATCTTCATGAATTTGAATATCAATATCCGGCAAAATTCTTTTTGTATCTGGGTCTTCAAATTTTGGGCAGGTTTTAACAACAGATTCAAACGTATCAATTATGTTTTGTGTAAGACCTTTCAGTTTATTATCATCATGACTTCGGGCTTCACCTTTAATTCTTGTCGTACGTGGCACAATATTGGTAGCCACTCCACCATCAATCAAACCAACATTTAAAGTGGTTTCATGGTCAATACGTCCAACAGGTAAGTTGGCAATGGCTTTTGCAGCAAGGTGGATACTGTTGATGCCTTTTTCTGGTTCCATTCCTGAATGGGCATCTTTTCCGGTTATCGTGACAATAAATCTTATTGCTGATGGTGCATGCGTAATGATAATATTTGGATCTTTAACATCAAGTACATAACCATATTTTGCTGAAATATTTTCATATTGCAAATTTTTTGCCCCCAAAAGGCCAACTTCCTCTCCCACAGTAAAAATCAGTTCAATGGTAGCATGTGGAATATTATTTTCTTTAATGATTCGCATGCATTCAATTAGAACAGCTATTCCACTTTTATCGTCACTACCCAAAATAGTTGTACCATCACTTTTAAACAATCCATTTTTTACAACTGGTTTTACATTAACACCTGGTTCAACAGTATCCATATGTGCACAAAACATTATTGCCGGACCGGAGATTGTGCCAGGAAGACGAACAATTAAATTTCCAGAGTTACCTTCAATTTTTTCAGCGGCATTATCCACAACAATTTCAGCTTCAAGTGATTTCATTATTTCCTGAATGGCCTGACATAATTTATTTTCATTTCTTGAGACACTGTCTATTCTGATGAGATCCAGGAAACATGCGGACAACCTTTCTACCTGAATCCAATTTCTTAAAGCAAGAACGTTTGTTTGTATATATTGGCTTGACAATCATGACCTCCATGAAATATAATTAACAATTAAATAACGAATTAAGCAGTATATCATATATTCTTAAAAACAGGTAACAAAAATGCATGATATAAAAGCATCAATTATAATAACAACGTACAATTGGCCCAAAGCGTTGAAAGTTGTCTTATCATCTATATTGGCTCAAACAGAAACAAAGTTTGAAATATTAATTGCAGATGATGGTTCATCTCATGAAACGAACGTTTTGATTAAAACAGTTTTGAGTACTTTTGATCGGCGATGGGTTCATATTAAACACGATGACAATGGTATCCGACAGGCCAGAGTTAAAAATCTCGCTGTTAAACACGCGCAAAGTAATTACCTTATTTTTATTGACCATGATGTTGCAATTCATCCGGATTTTGTCAAAGATCATCTCGCAATGGCTAAGAGGGGATGTTTTCTTCAGGGAAAACGTGTTTTTTTATCTGAGGCTTTGTCAAATGACATTCTTGAAAAAGGGTATTTACCTCAAATCAATCCATGGCAAAAGGGGCTTGAAAATCGCAAGAATGCATTTCGATTACCAAGATTGAGCAAATGGTTTGGCCGTCCGCATCAATTTCAAAAATCGTTGCGTGGGTGTAATCTTTCCATGTTTTATGATGATTTTATTGCTGTTGATGGTTATGATGAAGTCTTTGATCAGGCATGGGGAAGAGAAGATTCAGATATTTGTTACAGGTTATTCCATAATGGAATTCGTGTGCAAAATTTATGGTTTTCAGCTATACAATACCATTTGGATCATAATGTGTTGAAAAAAAGAGATCGAGATATATTGGATGATGAATTGGATAAAATTATTGCAGAGAAACGAAATAAAGCCATAAAAGGTTTTTCAAAGCTGTCTGAGGAAGGCTGCATTATTGCACAATCCTGAATAATTCGGAAGTGCCAGGCTCACTGGTGGGGCTCCCGGACTTCAAATCCGGTGTGGGGCGCTAAAACCGTCCCGGGTGGGTTCGATTCCCATGCACTTCCGCCATTTTTTGGTACAATCCATCCTGGTGAATATGAAAACATTAAGACTGATACAACTTTTTCAAATGCTACCATTGCTATATTTGAAATGTATTAGAATTAGTGAGTAGCCAGTTGTAAAAAATTACCGACAGACTGATACAGCTATTGAATGAGTAAAAAAAAATTATATGAACTGGCATTCATGATACAAAAATAATATATTTCATTAATGAAGGTATAATTTTCCCTGAATCTGATAAAATTTAAAGGAAGACTTTCCTTTAAAAAAATAAATATCATGAAAAATATCCTAAAGCGCATAATTAAAGATTTTCACACATCCCCTTTTCCACAGGTACATAGAAGAAATTTGAATGTACCGCTTAAACTGGATAAGATTATTTCTATTATCGGGCCAAGACGTGCAGGAAAAACATTTTATTTGTTTCAATTGATGATACAGTTAGAGGAAATGGGCGTCAAAAGAAATCAATTTCTGTACATAAATTTTGAGGATGAACGTTTAGAACGCGAAGGGCAGTATGATTTGATTATGGAATCATACATAGAGCTCTATCCAGATATCCAACTGGATAATTGTTATCTGTTCTTTGATGAAATCCAAGAATTGAACAAATGGGAAAAATACATACGTCGCTTATATGACACTGTGACAAAAAAAATATTTATCAGCGGATCAAATTCAAGGTTGCTATCTCGTGATATTGCAACTGCACTGCGTGGTAGAACGCTTTCATTTGAATTGCTGCCGCTGTCATTTGCAGAATATCTTCAGTTTCGCCAGATAGATGCTTCAGATACCTGGTCAACACGAAATGCATCAATCATTCAGCGCGCTTTTAATGAATACATTACATGGGGGGGATTTCCTGAGTTAGTTGATATGAAAGATCAATTTAAATTAAAAACGCTTCAGGAATATTTTAATGTTATGATTTATCGTGATCTGATCGAACGATATGAAATAAAGTCAGTTCATATGCTAAAATACGTTCTTAAACGTCTGATCAGTACATTTACAAAAGAGTATTCTGTAAATAAAATTTTTAACGAACTGAAATCTAAAGGAGAATCAATCAGTAAAACAAGCCTGTATGAACTGATGGAACAAATCCTGTCAGTATACATGCTTACAATAGTGGAGAAATATGATCAATCTGTTGTAAAACGAGAAATGAGTAATCGAAAAATATATCTTTATGACACAGGTATGACAGCTGTTACCCGACTTTCAGAAGATCGTGGAAAAATTCTTGAAAACATAATATTTATTCATTTACTGAACATGAATGCCAGGGTGTTTTTTATCAAAAATGCATGGGAATGTGATTTTATTGCGTTATCGGGCCAGGAAACGTTGGCTATTCAGGTAACACACCAGTTGAATCAAATGAATATCAAGCGAGAACTAAAAGGACTTGAAGCCGCAAAAAAACAAATTAGCAGTTGTAAACCATTGTTATTATATTATGAGAAAGAACCATCGCTGAATTTACCTGATATATATACATACCAACCTATCTGGTTGTGGTTACTGAGTATACAACAAAAATAGGGAGAAGCATTGCTAAGAGATCATCGACCATACTGGTTAAAAAAGTTGTCATTGGTTATCCAGAAATGGTATGTCAAATGGTACGTTGAACCGCATCTGTCATCTCTGGGCAAAAAGCCAATGATTATCAATCCCTGGTATTTAGAACTGTTTGGAGGGCCCATTGAAATTGGTGATTATGTGAATTTATTTTCAGCGCCTGATGCCAGAACAAAATTGCTAATTTGGTCGGAGGCTGAGGGATTTGGGCGCATTTCTATTGGAAATTATTGCTTGATATCTCCTGGTGTAAGGATGATTTCGGCAAATCATATTTCTGTGGGGCATTCTTGCATGTTTGCTCGCAACGTTTCCATAGCGGATTCAGATTGGCATGATGTTTATGATCGAGTAGCTATGGGGATACATCAACCTGTTATTGTTCAGGATAATGTATGGGTTGGTGAGAGTGCAATAATATGTAAAGGAGTTACTATTGGAGAAAACAGCGTTATTGGTGCGGGAAGCGTTGTTGCTCGTGATATTCCAAATGATTGCATTGCTGTTGGAAATCCGGCTAAGATGGTAAAAAAATTGGATATGAATCGGCCGATCAAAAAACGATCTGATTGGTTTCATGATCCTGTCAAGCTTTTTTTAGATGTTGATCAGGTGGATAGAGACAATCTGGAAAGGAACTCATTTGTTCATTGGTTTCGGGTATCAATAAAACCCGAAAAAGGTGACTGACATTAATTCATAACAAAGTAAAAAAGATAATTATGATAAAACCCAAAACAACCATTGATGATATGGTGGACATTCAAATTCAAAGGAGAGGCATAACAGATGAACGACTTCTCGAAGTTATGAGAAAAGTGCCACGTCATTTGTTTATTCCCAGATCACAGCAAATATATGCCTATGAAGATCATCCCTTGCCTATTGGAATGGAACAAACCATTTCTCAACCTTACATTGTTGCTGAAATGACAAATGCTTTGCAATTAAATTCAGATGATCGCGTTTTGGAAGTTGGCACTGGTTCAGGTTATCAGGCAGCAATTTTATCATTACTGGCTAAAGAGGTTTATACTGTTGAACGAATTAAACCATTGTTGGTAAAGGCGGAGAATATATTTGACAGTCTGGAATATCAAAACATTCATACACATCATGGTGATGGATCATTGGGATGGCCTGAACATAGTCCTTTTGATGCCATCATGGTAACAGCATCAGCCCCAAAGATTCCATCAACATTGATCAGTCAACTGGCAGTTGGTGGGCGTATGGTTATTCCTGTCGGTGACAGGTCAGTGCAAAGTCTCGTAAAAGTGTTCAAGGACCAAAAAGGGGTACATGTGAACGATTTTTCTTTGGTGAGATTTGTTCCATTGATTGGTCAATATGCCTGGAAGGGCTAACTATAATAAGGATAGTAATGAAAAAACTATATGATTGGGTGTTATCATGGGCTCATACGCCCTATGGTATCTGGGCACTGTTTATATTGGCTTTTTGTGAATCCTCATTTTTTCCTATTCCGCCTGATGTGTTATTGATTGCTTTATGCGTCTCGGTTCCCAAACGTTCCTTTAATTTTGCACTGATTTCCTCTGCTGGTTCAGTTCTGGGTGGGCTTTTAGGATATCTCATTGGGTATTCCTTTATGTCAACTGTGGGGATGCCAATAATTGATTTTTATGATTTGACTTCTCAATTCCAGCGGATTCAAAGCATATACAAAGAGTACGATGCCTGGGCAATAGCTATTGCTGGTTTTACCCCAATTCCATATAAAGTGTTTACCATAACAGCGGGTGCGTTTCATATCAATATTTTTGTGTTTACTGTTGTATCATTAATATCACGTGCCGCCAGATTTTTTATTATCAGCACATTGATCTATTTTTTTGGAGAAAAAATTCAGGCATTTATTGAGAAGTATTTTAATATTCTTTCTATTGTCTTTGTTCTTGCGTTGCTTGGAGGTTTTTTATTGATAAAATACATGTTATAATAATTTAGGATATCTATGAATATAATTTGGTCACATACAACGATAGTGACCCATGAGGAAGGATTTATTTGCAATGCCAATAATTGTACAAAAGTATGGTGGCACATCCGTTGGAAACATTGAACGAATCCGAAATGTTGCCAAAAGGATTGCACGCTATCATGACGAGGGAAACAGTCTGGTTGTTGTTCTTTCAGCCATGTCTGGTGTGACTGATGGCCTTATCGACCTGGCCAGTCAAATAACAAAAGAGCCCAATAAGCGGGAAATGGATGTCCTTTTGGCTACAGGTGAACAGACCACTGTATCCTTGATGGCCATTACTCTGACTGCAATGGGGTATCCAGCAGAATCCATGTTGGGGTATCAGGTTTGTGTGCGCACCAGTGATGCCTATGGTCGTGCACGTATATTAGATATAGGTAAAGAACGTCTTCAAGCCCTTTTAGACCAAAACAAGATTGTTATTGTTGCCGGTTTTCAGGGAGAAGACCGGAATGGCAATATCACAACTTTGGGTCGGGGCGGATCCGATACATCGGCTGTTGCGATTGCTGCCGGCCTGAATGCAGATGTTTGTGAAATCTTTACAGACGTTGATGGTGTCTATACTGCTGATCCCAATGTCTGTGAAAAAGCCCGCAAAATTCACCGCATTTCATATGATGAAATGTTAAATATGTCGAGTCTGGGCGCAAAAGTACTTCAGATTAGATCGGTGGAGTTTGCAAAGAAATATCAGGTACCCATTCATGTAAGATCATCATTTAATGAGGAGCAAGGAACAATGGTTGTCAACGAAGAGAAAGACATGGAACGTGTAGTTGTTTCCAGTGTCACCCATAATAAAAATGAGGCAAGAATAACATTATCCCGCGTACCCGACGTTCCGGGTGTGGCTGCAAAAGTGCTGCGCGCTATGGCAAATGCGGGTATTATTGTTGATATGATTATTCAAAATACTCGTCAGACCAATATGACCGATATTACCTTTACTGTTTCAAAAACTGATTACGAGAAAGCCCTTGAAATAGAAAGAAAAATTGGAGAAGAAATTGGTGCTGAAAGCGTGGCAGGGGATCCCAATATTGCCAAAGTTTCGGTAATTGGCGTGGGAATGCGAAGTCATTCAGGGGTGGCATCAACAATGTTTGATGCGCTGGCGCGTGAGAATATCAACATCTTGATGATCAGTACTTCAGAAATTCGGATTTCCTGTGTTATTGAAGAGAAATATACAGAACTGGCAGTTAGAACGCTTCATTCTGTTTTTCAATTGGATAAAGATGACTAGGACATCTCAAAAATCAGTTACTCATTTCAAAAGAATGTTCGTATTGGGATTTTTGTTGTGTAGAGATGTCGCATGTACGTCTCTACAGTAAATTTATCTCAATACGAACAATATGGATAAATGGGGAAGTTCTTTTCAGAGAGTTTCTTAGGAATTCTCTGAAAATAAGTTCCCCATTTAAAAATGCTTGACTGTTCAACAATTTAAAATCAAGCATATGCGTACCAAACTTTTCATTTTTGTTTTTGAACCAGAATTACACTGAAGAAGATGAATAAGATGAAATAAGGAATGCTCTGAAAATAACTTCCTCATTTTTTTTGATCGTACAAAAAAATAAGGTCGTGTAGAGACGTAGCATGCTACGTCTCTACAGTACAAATACCTCTAAACGAACAATATCAATAAATGGGGAAGTTATTTTCAGATAATTCCTAAAACACTTTTAATTCATCTTATTCATCTTCTTCAGTGTAATCCTGGTTCAAAAACAAAATAAACAATTATTAAATGAGGAACTTATTTTCAGATTTCCTTAGCAATTTGAATATATTTGCTCATGAAAATGACTTTAGAGACGCAACATGCTGCGTTTCTATGGTTATCAATGCGTAAATGCAATAGTAAAAAAATGAATAACGATATCAATATGTTTGATGCCTCACCCCGAACCGGCATCATGAAGTCAGCAACCATGCCGGATGATTGGGGTGACATTACCTATGCACCAAGAATTCTCTCTCAAAATGAAAGCTTAGCCAAATATGATAGTTTAATTCTTACCTCTGTACTTTTTTTAACCGGTATCGGTATTATAATGGTGTACAGTGCAAGTTCAGCAATTGCGATAAAAAATTATGGCTCGGAATATTTTTTTTTACGCAAGCAATTTACTTTTTCTTTGCTGGGATGCATTGTCATGATCATTTTTCGTAATATTCCATATCAATGGTACAAACGGCTTGCATATCCAGGATTAATGATCAGTATATTTTTGTTAATTTCCATATTCTTTCCGGGATTTGGGCATCGTGCTGGTGGTGCTGTCAGATGGATACATATTTGGGGAGTATCTTTTCAACCCGCTGAAATTGCACGTTTTGCAATTATTTTATACATGGCATACTCTTTGGACAAAAAAAAGGAGCGGTTGCGGAATTTTTCCATTGGCATTATTCCCCATGCCTTGTTTGTTGGCATGTTTTTAATTCTGATCGCCATGCAACCAGACTTTGGCTCTGTGGTTATCATTGCCACGCTGACATTTTTAATGTTGTTTGCAGGCGGTATTCCAATACGACATTTATTGGGTTGTGTTCTGATATTCATACCAACTGCCTATTATCTGGTTATAAATGCACCCTATAGACTTCAACGTATTCTCACATTTTTAAATCCCTGGCAATATCGGACTGAGGCCGGATATCAAATTATTCATTCATTGATGGCTTTTGGAACAGGTGGGTTTTGGGGCGCAGGTCTTGGAAAAGGTTATCAAAAATTATTTTATTTGCCAGAGCCGCACACTGATTTTATCTTTTCTGTGATTGGCGAAGAATTGGGATTGATTGGCGTCCTTGTTATTTTAACGTTGTATGGTTTAATTATCTGGCGCGGTTTTTCAATTACTTTAAGTATAAATGATATTTTTGGTGCATGTCTTGCTTTGGGGTTTACATCAGCTGTCGCTCTTCAGGTATGTATCAATTTGAGTGTTACATTAGGTTTGTTGCCCACAAAAGGACTTACCCTTCCTTTTTTGAGTTATGGTGGGACTTCATTGATATGCCATATGGCTGTTATGGGTATTTTAATGAATATTGGGTCTCAAGTAAAAAGTAAACATGGGCCCTTGCCTTAGGAATGCTCTGAAAATAACATGCTCATTTTTCTTGATCGTACAAAAAAATTAGGTCGTGTAGAGACGTAGCATGCTACGTCTCTACAGTACTAATACCTAAAAACGAACAATATCAATAATGGGGACGTTATTTTCAGAGCATTCCTTAATGCTTTGTTCGGAAATGTGAACCATGGAAAAAATTTTAATCGTTGATGATGAAAAAAACTATCCTTTTGTACTCAGTGCAGTGTTTGAAGAAGAAGGTTACAACACAGTCACTGCATCCAGTGGCGTAGAAGCTCTAGAAAAAATCAAGGCCCATGATATTGATCTGGTATTGACAGATATCAAAATGCCAGGAATGGATGGTATGGTTTTGATGTCTCATATCAAAGCCCACAATCCTGATATCCCTATTATTATGATGACTGCGCATGGTACAGTTGAAAAAGGAGAAGAAGCAGTAAAAAAAGGGGCACATTCTTATATCTTTAAACCATTTCAAAATGATCAGCTCATATTGTCTGTAAAAATTGCTTTGAACATGTATCAGATGATGCGGCAAAATAAAAGACTTCAGAAAGAACTTCAAAGCCGATATCACTTTGGAAATCTCATCGGTAAGAGTAAAAGCATGCAGGACATTTTTCAAACCATACAAAAAGTGGCGCCAACTAATGCAACTGTGTTGATTGAGGGGGAAAGTGGGACTGGAAAGGAGCTGGTTGCAAAATCCATTCATTTTAATTCACCCAGGCGGGATGCCCCTTTTATTGCGGTTAATTGCTCTGCTTTGGCTGAAAATTTATTGGAAAGTGAATTGTTTGGCCATGAAAAAGGGGCCTTTACAGGCGCATCAGCTTTGAAAAAAGGTCGATTTGAAATCGCTGAACAGGGTACACTTTTTTTGGATGAAATTGGTGAATTGAGCCCCAAGCTACAGGTCAAACTGCTTCGCGTTCTTCAGGAAAGATCCTTCGAAAGAGTGGGGAGCGTAGAATCACATCCATTGAATGCTCGATTGATTGCAGCGACCAACAAGAATCTATCGCGGGAAATGAAATCCGGTCATTTTCGTGAGGATTTATTTTATCGGCTCAACGTTGTTTATTTTTCATTACCCCCATTAAGAAAACGTTACGAAGATATTCCTTTATTAGCTTCACATTTTTTGAAAAAATATGCAGCAGAGAATGCAAATAAAATTGAGGTCTCGCAAATTGATCAAAATGTCTTACGCCTGTTTTATGATTACCAATGGCCTGGAAATATTCGTGAATTGGAAAATATTATTGAACGTGGGGTTATACTGTCCAGCTCAGACACAATCCATCCTGAAGATATTCCACCTGAATTACGAAGCCGAACGAAAAAATCATTTAATCTGGATGATATTTCCATTCAGTCATCACTTCCAGAAACCCTTTCGCTTATAGAAAAACATTTAATCCAACGTGCGCTGGCACACGCCAATAATGTCCAGGCCACTGCTGCCAAAATCTTGGGGATCAAAAAAAGCCTTTTGCATTACAAAATAAAAAATTATCAGATTCAAGTTGGCACTAAGCTTTGAATATTATAATTTTGATATCAATATGACAAGTCAGACTTGTCTGGCTTGTCAGCAAGTAGTGAAAATAAATTATTGTTCAAAATAATTTTTCAACAATTTTTGAAAATCAGAGTCCTGACGAATTTCTGCAATTGTATTCCAAATTTTTTCTGCCAGGTCTTTATTCTCTTTGTAAAGTTGATGCGACAACATAAAATAATAAGGTTTTTCAACAATGAGAGGTAAAACTTTTTCAATCTTTTCGTTGAGATCCTGATTTATCATTAAATAATAATCAGCAGTCATTTCCAATGCCGCCACAGCTTCGATTCTGCCTTTGACCATTTTTTTGAAATCATTCAAGGTATTGGGGCTTTCATCAACAGTCAGGCCTTTCTTTTTAAGGTCGTCCACAATAGAATAGCCCAATGGCGCGCCCACTTTACCTTTGACATGGAAGTTTTCGCCATCATATTGAACATCAGATCCTTTAAGCCGGTACAGGGCATAGGATGCTGATGTAAAACGCCTTGATGGATCAACCTTACCATCAATTTCAGGATATCGACCAAATTGTTTTCGTTGTTCTTTATAGCTGGCTGTAAATACACCATCAATAGTACCTTTTTCCATTTCTGCCAGACACCGCTTCCAGGGTAAACGTTTGATATTAATCTTGATATTTAATTTTTTTTCAAGTCTGTAAATCGCTTCAACCCCCATACCTGGATTTTCAGTCAAAACTGTTGCGCTATTGCCCATAACTGTTGGAAAATCCTGTTTGTTTTCACAGGCAATCGTCAAATCTCTGGCATAGGCTGTAACACCATAGCACGCTAATAAAAATACGCTCATTAAGAACAAACAAAAAGACCTCATAAGAACCTCCTTTTTTTAATA
>Ga0272440_1000192_pt1 | contig 51325 bp, 93 predicted proteins | sample SSMMMBAug17_FD_192440 | JGI IMG/M metagenome (GOLD analysis project Ga0272440, IMG submission 192440) | Marine sediment archaeal communities from Little Sippewissett salt marsh, Falmouth, MA, United States - SSM-MMB-Aug17 | ecosystem: Environmental > Aquatic > Marine > Wetlands > Sediment ...
TGCTATGTAATATGGCAAACCTTGTTTCGCCTATCAGATGCTATGTAATATGGCAAACCTTGTTTCGCCTATCAGATGCTATGTAATATGGCAAACATTTAGTCGTAGCATGCCGGCAAACTGCCACCGACAGTATGACAATGATTTTTTACACTCTTCATCGTCAATCAATAAACACAATATAACACATACTTGGTTAAATTGCAACAACTTATTGGTTGATATCGACCAACTATTTTCTAACACGCTGTTATCATTCAATTTTTCACCTTCAATAGTTAATGGTTGATATTGAACAGTCGAGTGATTGCAATACAGCAAATCTATATCACGTATATACCTTTAAAACGCATAAGAATAGCCTTTAAATTGATGTTTAAAGTATACCCTATATGGTACTATAATGAATTTTTAAAGGCTCTTAAAATGCTATTTAAAGGCCGTATAACATGAATTATCATTTTATCTATATTGAAAAGATTTATACAGGGATTTTCTTAAGGGATAGGTGAAAAATAGCTTGACAAGTCTTTACAAGATTGATAAATAAATGGTATGTCAGGAATCCAATTTAAAAAAAAGTGTGTATAATATGTAAATCTCTGGATCGCTCCCCCTGGATCGCTCCACCTCACAAAAACAAAAAAAAAAGACTTGCCCCATAAAGAGACAAGCCTTTCAATTTTAACAGTATGATTTTTACGGTTTAAATATCATAACCCCATGAAATGGTAATGATCAGGTACTTTCCTTTTCTTCTGATAAATGGCGTATCCTTCCAAAAATTACCGACACCGTTGTATTCTTGATATGGATCTATATCAAATTTTTTCAATATCTTCATATGGTCTTCTTCAAGTGTTTTAATGATATAATACATTGCCCCACTATCCATTGTTTCACTATAAAAATGGTTGAATTTTTTTATCAACTTCATGATACTGCCCTTTCTTTACTGATGAAACGACATTTATCATGGTGTACCATTCCAGCAAGATATTTATGATCCTTTTTAAATTGTCTTGTAAATTGCAACTTAATTTTAAGACTTGGAGTATTCATAATTATCCTTTCAAAGTCCACTTTATCATAACGGAGTTGTTATAATTACTTTTAAAAATAATCTTATAATTATACCATTTAAGATTAATCCCTTGACTCTTCAAAAAACACGTCATGTCAATTTCCGTCTCAAAAACACAGTGCATTGCCTTATGATACCCTTTTCTTGAATACGTGGTAAATGATTTTTTCATAAATAACCTTTCAAAATTTATGAACAGTGTTTAATGGATTGCAAAAGTATTTTTTTTTGTGGTACTATTCTGGTATCGTAATATTCGAGTTCTGTTGACTATTTGACACTGCCTTTCAAGGCTTATAGATTGATCGCTATAACCGTGATAGTTCATTGTGCTAACATAACAGGCCCAAAGCAGTATAGTAATCAACCACACTACAAGTATTTTAACCATTGAAAAACCCCATAGCAATATTAGAGATATCTGTATTTTTGCATGTAAATCCATTGTTTTTATATTTTAAAACAAAATACTCTGTATCTTCAGACATCATAACTGCAATATTACAAAACACGCTTTTATTTTTCAAACTGATATCGATGTCATCAATAGCAAATCTAATATTCATAACAGTTTGCCGATTACAGTATTCTACAAACTCATGGAAAATATCACATATTGAATCATAATAAAATTTCATATCTTCAAAATTATCTGATAGCTCATTTATTTTATTGTTCATTTTAACACCTTTTTAATGTTAAAATAAATCTTTCAATTTACTGTTTACAATATCAATACAACAGCCAAAGCAAATATACCCGTAGTTCGTTTTATGGTACTTTTCAACAGTATTGTAGCAATATTCGCATACCGCAGTTTCACGGTATGGATCATCATAATAAAAGGATAAGTTTCGATCAATAATATACCGACAATTTACAGGTATAGATTGCAAAATATCCATACAAAAATCATAACATTTCATCACATCAGACCATACAATAATTTCTTTTTTTGTATGTGGTTCATAAAATCCACAACTAATGTTTATAGCATTAATATTAATATCACCGGTATTTTGAAGATACAATACATCAGTGATACTCCCCATAGTTTCGTAATAATTGTTATTTTCTGCTATACTGTTAAAAGCCCTATCAAATGAAACGCAATAGTGGTCTCTTATAATATCGCTGTTGTTTTTCCTATCGATTTCAACCAAATATGAGATATTATCGAAAAAAGACAAATCTATTTTTGATGCACCTTCGAATCCTGTTTCTTCATTTGCAAAAAAAATTGCTTTCATTGAGATGTTAGAATTTTTAAGCATTTCAAGAATAACAAAAATACCGTTTTTATCATCACCACCTATACCGTTTTTAGATGACAGTATTATCTCTTTTCCGTGATATTCAATATCGATTGGAATAGTGTCATGGTAATGTACAGTATCAGTGTGGCAACAAAAACAAGGAAAGAAAAGATTGGCGGTCTCAACATATTTTGTTACAAGTATATTACCTGCATTGTCTTTTTGATAATTCACGCCTTCAATCTTTTCCAGTTGGATGCATATATATTCTATCATATATGTATCATGATTTTTATAACTACCTATTGCCAGTAAATCAATGAATTGTTCCAGTTTATTTTTCATATTGATTTTTTCCTTATTTGTTTATTTTGTTACATATACCTGGGATATATTTAAGACCGTCAAAATTTAAAAGGTTCAAAACATTTTTTTCATTTAATCTTTCAATACTAACATATCTCCCTTGTTTCGTGATCACTTCCTCATCTTCATTAGCATAAATACAAACACTCCATTTTTCACCATTGACGTTGACACATAAATCTTTATATTCGTAGTTTGTATTGTTTGTATAGAGATATGTATCCTGAATAGGGCTATAGATCGCTTCATGCCCATCTATATCAACACTATATAATTTACTATGTACTGAATCATCGGTGAGGTAATTTTCTTCTGTTATATCACAATAAGAGCATAAATCTTGATGATACAAAAATCCATCTATTTCGCACATATAATCAATGTGATAAAATCCACCGCCCTCTTCACATTCATAATAATTTGCCATATTAGCACAGTTATTGTCACAAAAATAAATATACTCATCTTGTGCTTCAATTGCATATTCTTTTAATATATATTCATGGCAGTGATCGCACATAATAACAAAATCAAGGGGGATATATTCGCATTCGCTATCAAGATAAATACAGTCTTCAATGTTGTATCTGTCGCCATTATAAATTATAGTTTGACTGTTTTCGGGTGCAGGGCAATCCGTCTCTGTTAGCTCATGAGTATAAAATCCTGTATCATGATTATACAGTGTAATATCATCGATATCCAACCATGTCATGGTATCCAAATACGGTAAATATTCAGGTATATCATTTCCAACTATTTTACAATGGACGCAATCACAAAATTCGTATTTATCATCAAATGGAATGAAAAAACTTTGTTTTTGGCTATACGATTGTTTTTCTTTATATGCAATATTGTTTTGTCTGGCATATTGAATAAATTTTTCAATATCTTTATCATCATTAACATACACTCGATCCATTAAAGGTATCTCTACAGTTATGTTATCACCATTTTCTCTATCGCCTTTAAACTTCATAGAATTCCATACGATAGCCCTACCATGAATTTTTTCATCTTCGTCTTGCAATGTAAGGATATTGCAATCAAAACAACTATAAAAATTTTCTACTCGATCTGGATAATGACGCATACAAGAACTCCCTAAATTACCATTTTCCGAGTAATAATTATCTGGATCATAACCATATGAAAAATTATTATCTAAAACAAAAACTCTACTATCAGTAACAATACTTGCATACCATTTAGATACCAGATTAGAGATATCACTGTCAGATAAATTTGGCAGTAGTTTTTTAAAGATTTTTCCAGGTTTTGCCATAATGCCATATTTTTTTCTGGTATCATTTTCAATATAATTGTTCATTTCAAGATATGCGAATATGTCTTGAATATTATCTTCATTTTTATAACCGATATCATAATCATTTTGGATGCATCTTAGTTTCGACTCTGTCAAGTACCCCACCATTTTGTCGTTATCAATTGCAATCCATGGATTAATCCTGTTCATTTCAAAAAAAAGATTTGTTTGATGTTCTGTTATAATTCCTTCATTGTGTAAGAATTTATGTACTATGTTCATTTTTTTATCCTTTTATAATTTAATAAAACGTTTTAATAAAAATGTTTAAAAACCTTTCCAGTTTTTATGATCTTTTTATTTTGTCTCGGGCCTATATCGTTACCGTCGTGGACTCAATAAAAATCGTTTTAATATGCTATGCAAACCTAAGTATTGCATCCCACATACAAACTAAAAAGGGCTGATTGTCAAAGATCAATGCTTCATGTTGACGATAATATAATGCTATATCCATACCAATTATAAAAAGTATTTATCTAAAAAATGATAAGTATTTGAAATCATTTATAAATTTATTTTCCTTGTATTTTTACAAGGAATAGTTTGTAACAGATAATAACAATGATTTTTAATGTGTTGGCTATGAATAACCAATCATAGGTTAAAATCAACCATGAATTTTTCTTAATAATATCAAAAGGTTATGAAAGAAGAGATCATGATTAGGGATATAATAGGTATAACTTATTGGAATTATTCGGTAAAGGTTTTTGGTCTATAATAACCAAAGATTTTCTTAATAAGGATTATACTTAGGAAGATCCTTTGATAAGATCCTTTGATAAGATCCTTTGATAATGGGAGAGGGATTACTTAGTTTGTCTTATTTGATTTGTTTATATTGTTAGATCAAACAGCCCACATGTAACATGAGACACTTCTGTATCATCCAGGGCTTGCCTTCCAAGGCTTGCAAAATTAGTATTGTCTCTTACAATATCCATTCTATACATAATTCCCACCTAAAGTCATCAAATGATATCCTTCAAAATATCCCATATGAAGCTCATGAAAGCCCCTTATACAAGCCTTTCCTGCATGAATAGCACTATAAAGGCCTTATTCTAAAAATCAAATTCTTGAAATTTTCTAATAATATCAACCATTTACAGGCAATCCAGTATAAAATCTTTCAAGGGATATCGTATCAGACTGTTTACAAACGTCATTCATGGTATTCCTGTAATGGATAGATTCATATGTATCTGCTATATAGCAATATGCATACTATCTTTTGAAAAATCTTTATAGGATGTTTCACGTGGAACCTTCACGCGTGAAGCATCACACTGAAATATTTCCACATGAAATCTCACAAGATACAATTCAAAATTAATGTAAGAGAATATCCAATATACTACTATTGAAGCGTATAGGGAAAGATATCTCTTGATGATACACTTATAAAAGATTGCAAAGGAATGGTAATAGGGATACCATTGTGGGACATAGTGTAAGATATCTCTTATTGATACAATTGAAAGTGTATCACCAAGTGTATTGTTAAGAGACCACTACCATGATACACTTATGATATAATGCAAGGGAAGAGTAATAAGGATACAATGGTGGGACATTGGCAAGGATATTGTCATTGCGTTACTATTAGGATATTTTGCAAAGACCGATAAGGGCGTTACAAGGGTTACTGGCTGGTTAAAAGGTCAAAAAAACAATTATAAGATATTGGTGTTCCATCGTGGATCTTTAGAAAGTGTACCGCCTTCTGTTTACAGAGTAAAGAGCATATGAAATGAGAATCTTTAGGATGGTTCTTTAGGAAAAGCCTCCAGGAAGGTATACTGCCAAGTTCTTTAGAAAGGATCAAGTAGGATATTTTGTGATATGTTACCAAGATATTTTGATAATAACCTGTTGTTGACTTTTCATAAAAAATACATATATTATATAGGTGGTAGATTACATATAACTCTGTATAATTTAATACATAAAAATATGAAATGGTTATACTGTAAAAATACACTATATACGTTTACCAAAAAAGCTTCAAAAGGTGCATAAACAAAGGGAATTTTAACAATTCTATACAAACCTTTTGTATAAAAATAATATCAGAAGGGGCAAAACATGAGTCAAAAATACATAGAGCACATTACAATACTTGATAGTATTCCGGGTGGTGGTAAAACGACGTATATGAGTGAATATATGAAAAACAACAAAGATGATTATAATTTCATTTATATAACACCATTTCTTAATGAAGTTGCAAGAATAGAAAAGGATGTTAAGGGGTTTGTATCTCCAAAACATAAAGGTGTTGGCAAACTTAACAGTATAAAAGAACTTATGATAAACTACAACAACATAAGTGCGACTCATTCTTTGTTTTCATACGTAGATGAAGAGTTTGTTGATATTTTAAAACATAATAGATATATACTTGTACTTGATGAAGTAATGGATGTTTTAGAACAACTCCCTATGAAAAGAGATGATGTAGAGATCTTCATCAATAATGGATATTTTACTATTCAAGATGACAATACTGTTGTGTATACAGGGGAGGAAGACTATAAAGGTGTTTTTAAAGATGTTGTTGAGATTATTAAAAGGGGAAATAAATCAGGACTCAACCGTGTAATAATTGATAGTGAAATGAGATTGCTTTTTTGGAAGTTTCCTGTAGAGGTGTTTAAGCATTTCGAAAAAGTATTTATCTTGACATATATGTTTGATGGTCAAATAATGAAATACTATTATGATACTCATGGTGTGAAGTATAAGAAGATTGGTGTTGGTGGGGATTATAATGAGGATGAGGAATGGAAAGGGTTTTACCTGAAGGATTATGATCCAGAGGAACACTTAAATAAGAACTTAAAAATTAATATTTTAGAAGACAGTAAATTGAACAGTATTGGTAGTAAAACTAAAACAGCCCTATCTTATTCATGGTACAGTAAAAACTCTAAGAAGAAAATGTTGTTTACTCAACTTAAAAATAATCTTTCAAACTATTTCATCAATAAAATTGAAGATTCATTAATTGATAATTTTTTCTGGACTACTTTTAAAGAACATAAGGATATGTTTGGTAGAAGATTCAACAGTAGTTTTGTGCCTTGTACTATGAGAGCAACAAATGATTATAGAAACAGGCATAATATAGCTTATCTAATTAACAGGTACATGAATCCAAACATAAAGCGATATTTTGAAAGAAGAAATGTTGTTGTAAACCAAGAAGATTATGCTCTTTCTGAAATGATTCAGTTTATTTGGAGAAGTGCAATAAGAGATGGTGATGAAATTAATATTTACATACCAAGTATTAGAATGAGGAATCTTTTAAAAAACTGGCTTCAGGAATAAAAACACCAAAATGGAGCCACCCTTTAACAGGCAACTCCCTTGGTAATCAACAATATCAATTCAAAATTCTTCCACAGGTATTGCTACCTCCAGACTCATCATCTGCACCACTAAACATAATCTTTGTTAACACTTCATTCCATTGATCCATTACTTCTTTCGATAGCTTCATCTTCTCATTGTCTACGCTGTTGGTACAACAACAGTTGATAGTGTTAAACACATAGTTTGCAAGGGGCTTATTTACACTTAATATTGAAAAGATTACAGTCTTCACAAGGAAAAGGTCTGTTGTGTTTATGTTGTGAATCTTATTACTGTTAATAATAGATTCAAGTAGTATCTTACCTGCTGCTTTAGCGTTTTTATCTTCCATACCAGTCCTTTCAAGCTTACCTATTAATAGAATCTTTCAATTTGTTTTTCTTCAAACTCTATTTGATGTTTAATATTACCTTCTTTATCAATCTCTTCAAGAATGACTCTCTCAATTCTCTCATACTCTTCTTCTACAACATCTCTTGTGTATTCGTTGATAGAGATACTGCTTGTTGTGTATGTAAGAAGTTTCATATCATCATAAAGCCTATATGATACAAGCATACGTGTGTTACTCATCATATAACAATAACAACAAAAACTATATTTATCTCTCAGTATTTTTTGTTTTTTAAATACAGGCACTACATCGTTTGTTTTAAACATATCTTTACTCGCAATCTTTGTAATTCCAAAGTGAGTTATACTTAAACCTATCTTCTAATTGACGGATGTCATAACCAACTTTAAATTTCTTATATGTTTTTATCCATATCAAGCATACTACCCCATATTCATCATAAATTACCTTGTAATCTTTATCCTCTTTCTTGCGCAGCATTAATAAGTCTTGAAAATTGATGAATGAGGCTAATCAATAATTTACATTCCTCATTCTCTAAATCGCATAAATCTTCAACAAGGAATCTAAAATTTGTGAATCGCACACCTCCATCTGCCCCTGTAAAAGTATCGAGGATATTCATAAAGTGTTTTCTTGTTATATCATCCATTTAACACCACCGTATTACCTGCTTCTGAGCATCTTAGTTTCTTTATCTCTTTAAGTAGTTTCTGATAGCAGTCTTTACAATAAATGGGTTCCCAATCCATGGTATCTCTCATACTGTTATCACCATCATATGCTAACCTTTTGCCGCATTCTTCACACATCAAGTAATCTCTTCCTGCCATAATTTCACCTTAATTATATTAGTTTTGCACGTATTTTTATAAAAGCATTCTCTTTTAAAAGAACTACCTCAATTAAGCGCCTTTAGGGTAAGCACAAATCTCATATTTAAGGTCTTTCAGAACTTGTTTTTTAAACTTTTTACTGCCTATTATATAAATATACCTATGTTTTCTTGACCTCTCTTTTAAATAAAAGTCGTCACCGTACTTATTCTTAATAGCATCAACTCTATTTTTAACACCTCTAAATTCATCAGCTATAGTTTGCCCATGTAAGTGTTCTTTCCCCTTTATTTTCCAATCAGTTCTTTTCGCAGACAACCCACAATATATGAAATTTGACGCTTGGTACACATACCCTACATGCCCCTGAGAAGTATCGGCGTAAGAAATTATAATTTTATTACCATCTAACATTTTTAAACTTTTTGATACAAGAAAAGAAGCCTCGTTTCTTCCATTATTCTTCAAGCACAGCCTGTTTAATTCTAATATATCTAATTTATATTTATCACCAGCAATCCCCCTTCTCAACGGGGCAGAGCAAGGTGTACCGTACGTAACAATACCAATAATTTCATCTCTCACGAATAATCCAAAAGCATGAGAGATAGAAGGCCACCTTTTTGCGTAGTGTATATTAATGATATATTCCTCGCAATCATTTCTATTTATTCTACTTACATACATATTATATTTTCCAATTACGTTGTTATAAATAACTTTGTCCTTTGATAACAACAATGTTGCAGCCTCTTAAAATCTACAACAGGAAGCCTCCTACCCTTGACTGCTTTCAATGCATCCCATAATTCCTCTGTTACTACATCATGGAAAACTCTACCAAGAAGCTGTAATACATGCTTGTTGGAGAAGCTACTTCCTGTCTCTGCTTCAATCTTTGCAATAGTCTTCTTTACAAGATGTTCACTGATAGCTTTTTCAGCAATCCGCTGTTCAACTGTATCTTTAAACTGTTTTGTTGTTGTTTGTGCTTTTGAATGAGCAGTCTTGAAGCTGTTTCTCACCATCTTTGCAAAACAAATTCTGCCATATTTATTGATGAATTCATAATTCTTAATGACAATACCTTCAGCATATTGTTCTTCTCTCTTATGCCCTTCAGGAAGCAAGAATACGGCATTCTCTATCATTTCTCTTCTGTAGACATCTTCATTGCCATTCCTTACAATGCAAAAACAAGGGATATATTCTATATTGTATTGATCAAGGATCTGGCTGTATTCGTTATAATGAAGGAATCTCCCCTGATCCTCATCATAAACATCGTAGATGTAGTTCTCCCTGTATTTTGTGTAGTATTTTATTGTATGCGGTACAAGCCACTCCCCATAAAGGATGAAATTAGGATATTTTGTCAGAAGATTCATGTACTTTTGATGTACTTCTGGTGTATAGATATAATTACAGAATCCTTGGTTATCACTATCGATAGATAAGACCCTATTCCTACTACAACACACAATCTTTCCATCCTGGAGACTAACACTACTTGCAGTACCATCAAGTTTATCGAAAAGATACACCTCGTTTCCAGCATCAATACCTTCTATCTCATCACTTCCATATTTCTCAAGATGCAAATACTTTTTCAATTCCATAACACACCTCTTTATTTATTCATTCCAAGTATACTTTTTAAATACTCAAGCCCATTAAAATCAGAAACATTATCTTTATCACTAAAGATATACTTATCAAAGATATGCTTATCAAAGATATGCTTATAGCAATCTCTGCACAGATATTCTGTACCGTTCCTGATCAAGCTTCCTATTGCAATCTCACCTACCAGTTTATCGCACATACAGCATCTTATTTTCATTGTACCGCCTTGTATTGAGTTAAGCAACAATTACGCCTAATATACCTACTAAAACACCAACAAGTATTGCATAAGCCCACAAACACGTTGGATTATCAGCAATGTAAATTGAAAAGAGATATACTATAAGTGGACAAGGAATAAGCATCAGTATTTTTTCTTTCACAGTACCTCTCTAATTGCAAGATTCCCCTTTTTCCCTTACAAGTATAGTAAACCCTACCGTATTTATATCGTTAAAATACTCGATCTCAACATCATCGTCTAAAATACCCTTGAAAAGAAGATCTGCTGCATATTCATCACAAAGTATTGCTTGCTCAATTATGCAGCTATCGTCTGTCTTTATTCCAAGATGTTTTACAAGATCTTTGTTACTCTCTAACTTACGGTTTCTTATAAAAATATCTTCTGTGAAGTATATTTTCATTGTACCGCTCTCTCAGCCTTGATCTTATTAATTTGCTTTTCGCAAAGCCATTTTTTGTAAAAATCTTCCAATATCATAATATTCTCCCCTGCATCATCTTTGACATACCCATGCAATTGAACAGTATCTGAATCTCTCACCTGGTCTGGATATAATATATTTTCTTTATTGTTAACTCTTAAAATCATCCTATAAGTCCACATCCGATTACCACTTCTTTCCCAAAAACCATCATCATAGTAGAATCTTTTGAAGTCTTCACCTTTAATATTCATATTACACCTACTGTTGCTTAATTTTAAGTAGTGGCACAAGTTAATGATATAACTAATACCACTACCATTACTTTTAAAGTATAAAACCACTTCTGATAAGCTTATCGGCTTTAGAAATATCAGAAAGCCATTCGTTGTTTTTCCATTTACCGAAGTATAATCTATCTTCATCCGTTTCACAGTATTTCTTGTATGTAGGATCTTCGCAAAAAGCATTTGAAATTACATTAGACACAACACAACCTTCCTCATTATCTGAAGCATTGATGTAAACCGTATGTGCCTTTTTAAAATACTCGTACTCTTTTTCACTCATATCTACTAAAGCAACTTTTGTTTCCTCTGGAACTAAATCATAAATAACAAGAACTTTCATTTTATCACCTTTATCCTTATACCGAGTTTATTTGCAATCTTCAAACACTTCCTACATGGCTTTATAGGAAGGTCTCTATCATTGTTTATGCCTTTACTGTACCTTACAACGTAGATCTTGTCAATACTTTTATTGAATTTTCTCATTAGAAGTTGTTCACAACACCAACTCCCGTGTTTTCTCAAATATCTATGCCTATTACAAGAAAATCCAAGAATATTACCCTTCTTAGAAACACAAAAAGCTACAACACAGTAATTGCAAGACGTTTTCCTTGCTTTTCTTTTCAATCTACGTTGTAGCTCTCTTGATATTCTCATACTTTCACTTTATAAGGTACTTGTCTACAAACACCTTCACTTCCTTGTCAAAATCAACAATATCATCGTTGTTTTCAATCACGACATCATAATCATAATCAAAGACGCCTTTGTCTGCTTTGTTGTTTGGAATACTAAGATTATCTCTCTTGATTAAAAGAGACACAAGTGTCTCACCATACTTGTTTTTGTAAGCTTGAATATCTTCCGGCTCCCTACTATGTATGAACCAAACGATATTGTCACCAGTGCACCTTTCCATTGTATCTATATTCTTTGTTATGCTCCAGAATATCCAATCTCTGTATTTCATTTTTGTTTTGTGCCAAAGTGCTCTTGCAAGGTCGCTTTTATCATAGAATGGAATACCAAGCATATCCTGGCAAAATTCTCTTACTTCTTGCACTGTGGAGATATTATATATAGTCTTATCTTTAAGATAATACCTTGCAAGATTCACAAACGTGTCTTTCCCGCTTCTTGCAACACCGTTAATTACAATTTTGTTTATCATAATCCATACCTTTTAAAATATGTTCTATAACACCTACAGTCCAACAATTACCAAGAGCTTTATAACGCTGTGAATCACTAACACCAGCTGTATAATTATCAGGTAAATTATTTAACCTCTCACACTCAACTGGTGTTAGCTTTCTTAATCTGCCTGAATCCATTAAAATATTTGTTGCAGATGAATTAGATATATTCTGACCTGCTGCTGTAAGAGTTTTTGATTTTTGATGCAACCTTCTTACATTACACCTGGATTTTTAAAAGATGTTGTACCTTCAACTTTACTATAAAACCTATCTGTTATATCATATTTGTCATCAACAAATGGTTCTATAATATCCTTTAAAAATATTAATTTATCTAATGGCAGTTCAAATACAGGTATATTTGTCCAATATAACCTTTTTCTATTTTGTGCTGATACTAAATTAGAATTAATCATAATAGGTTTAACATTTAACATATCAGATATTACTTGTTGATATTCAACCTTCATCATTACATTTTCAAATAAAAAGTATTTTGGTTTTACACTATTCAATAAACGTACAAAATCAAAAAACAGTTTACTTCTATCATCTTTAAAATTTAACTGTTTACCAGCAAAACTGAAACCTTGACATGGGCTACCACCAAGTAATATGTCTATTTGTGGTAAGGTATCACACTTAACTCGCCTAACATCACCAATTTGTATAGTGCTTGGGTAGTTATTATTAGAAATTTTAATAGCATACTTATCTATTTCAGATGAAAAATAATTGCCAATATCTATATTTATATTATTTAAGGCAACCTGTCCACAACTTATCCCATCAAACAAACTTAATACGTTCACTGGTTTCATATTATCCATCATAATCCAATAACCTTGTTTGTTTTCTCATAATGATTACACAAAACACAGCCACCTTTACAGAGAGATTTATGTGTTTTTTCACAGAAAGCACCATAAGATGAAGGTACAGTTCTTCCCCAATCGTACCACAGGTATTTAGGTCTTGTACCATTCTCAGATAAACTACTTGTATGTGTTTTTTGTTTTGGCCTTTCATAGTAAATTTTAAATTTTACATCGTTCGGTAGCAAAGTTGATAGTATGTTACCAACAGTCATGCTTTCTAATTCACATCTTCTTCGAAAGCTGCCCCCTGCCTCTACAATAGCCTTCTGGATATCTTCTATGACATTTTGTTTTTGTTTTTCAACTTTCTCTTCCCATATTGACATAGTCAATTTTCCTTTTTCTTCTTCGCTTTCCTCATTATTGCATCCGCTTCTTTCCTTGTTTCTGCCCAGTCTATGATATCCCAATCATACAGTATAGGGTCTTTCAAGTCAAGAACTTTTTTGATTGTAATCATACTGCCATTTTTTATTCTAAGTACCAACCATTTCTCTTTTCTTCGCCACTTCTTACGCTCTTCCATTTGCTGTTTGGATTGTTTTTTGTGGCATTCCTTACAAGTGCACTTCAAATTGTCCATACCACAAAGGAAAAGCCTTTTATAGTACATATCGAGCGGCATTGAAAGTGCTGATAAATGAACAGGTACTACAGGTTCTGGTGAATGGTCTACTTCACAAAGATACATTGGTGTTGGCCTTTTGCAGTAGTAGCACTCACACATCTTCCCACCACGTACCCCACGTCTGTTTTTAAGGATTGCGTTGTTAAGGCATTGCTTTGCTATGAAGCTCTTAGAGAAAGCCTTTCTAAGAGCCTTTATAGCAAGATTCTTTAATCTTTCTCTTTCTGATAGTGCTGCCGTAGTATCACCTCCATGTCAATAAGTATTAATTATGATAGAATATTCAGGCTTGATCTCTACCATATGGCTACCATAGTCGATTGTAATATCTACGTTGTCATAGTCTATTTCATACCCAAGTGTATTTAGATATTCAACAAGTATCTCTTTAAGTAGATCGCTGTTAACCTCATAAGATTCTTTATAAATCATTTCCCAATTTTATCCTTTATCTTCTTGAGTTTTTGTTTGAGATCTTTTCTGATGAAGAGTAATGTATGAATCTTTATCATAACACCAAGATCTCTTTCATCTTCTGCATTATCTCTGATTTTGTTTATTTTGTTGTTTAAATATTTGATAGTCGTTTCAAGGCTATCAACATACCCTTTATAATATTCCCTCACAAATATACCCTTTCTCTAAAAGCCATTCTTGAAGATTCCCTTCAGTATATTCTGGACTAAGCACTATAGAGGTATCTTTAATTTTATTATAGCTGATTCTATCAATTCCTTCTCTAATATATACTTTCTTGTATCCGAGATTTGATCTGTCAAGGCTTTTACAACTAAAGCTATCACTGTCACACCTACCATAACCATCCTCAAGACAAATCTTCCTATTTGGGCATCTCCATTCAAACACAGCATCTTCTTTATACTTGTAGAAATTAGCCCATGTACCACAATTAAGATCTTTTACAGGCTCATCTGCAATATCAGAATGGAAGTCAACATTAATTATCCTGTCATATTTTGTGCAATTAATATATGGAAGAATTTCATGATGGTTTTTAAAAATACTTGGAGAGAACATTTCAAACACCCTTTCAAGAAATTCCATGCCTTCGTCTACCATAAGGTAGCACTTTGTGTCGAAATAATCAAGATCTATAGTTAAGTGATTCATTTTTAAAATCTCCATTACATGCCAGATAATCTTCAAGAACAGCTACCATAAGCCTTGCTTTTTCAAAATTAATAGGAAGACTTGTACCAAAACTATATTCAGTCCAAATCCTGATATCGTCACCATAATTATCTCTTTCAATACTCACTGTAACGCCATTTTTATTTACCTTATGAAGTATTCTTCTCATATTTTTCCCTTTCATTATTATAGTTAACAATACCATGATGGCTTACATCTTCTTGTCCATACTGGCGGTTTCTTCTGATTGTTCCACTTATAAGCCATCTCAAGCCTGTATGCCTCATATACTGACCAATTGATGTGCTTATAGTGTGTTGTTGCATTAATTGGTGTAACAACACCTACTTTCTTACCGCCAACATATCTTCCACTATTATTAGCAAGACTAAAAAGAATATCAGCAGTTTTATGTCTTTTCTCAAACCTATATGTGTACTCTACACAAAGCTCAAATAGGTAATCAAGAACAAAAGAAAAATTCTCATTACTACTTGCACACCACCGTACAAGTGGATGATTCTCATGAGTTGGTAGATAACATTTGCCATTTGCAGTAAGTGTTTCTGCAATATCACAATCGTTGATCCACAAAACTGTAGAAGCTATCTGAGCGCTTTCTACAACTATCTTATTAAGACGCTTGTCGTCAAGAGCTTTTGCACATTCCATAATATTTTCTGATGGTAAGAATATCTGCATTATTTTTCCCTCTGTGGCTATTGATAATAAAAACACCTTACCATCATACTTATTGGCTGTCAAGAATTATTTCCAAGGTTACAGTTGATTGTCATGTGTAGCTTATTTTCTATATATTAATCTTTTAATTTGAAATTAAAGACTGCGTTAGCCCACCAAAGCGGCCTTCCAAATGTCTATCTGTTCATCGTGCGACATACAGCCGCTGCCAGATAAATCGACTGCTTCGGTGAGTAATTCACGAAATTTCTTTATTTCTGTTGATACATCAATAAAAATTCATCCATATCAACCGATATCCTAAGCTCTCCACTATCGAAGAGCAAGCAAAGCTCAGAAATTGCTCTGTCAATCTTTTTTATATCGTTGTTGCTTTTCATATTTATCACTTTTTTATAGATAGTGTTTTATAGCCATAAAGACAAATACCAAGTGCATCACCATGTCTCTCTATCATATCTTTTTCTGTTAGCGCTTCATTAATATTATTCAAAGTGTCTTTTCTTTCTACAACGCCACCTTCCAATAAATGCCTGTAAAAAAACCAGTGACTGTTGCCGACAAATTCTTTAAGCCATACTTTATCTTTCATGATTTCACCGTTTTAAATAATTCCAAGTCTTTTTAAATCCCCACTATGAACCTTTTCAATCTCTTCAATATCAAATTGACCAAGGCAATCTGTTACGGGATCCCACAAATCATTTGCAGATCTTATCATATCTTCGTATTGTTCAATAAGATTCATTACGTTTGTCAGTGTGATTGATCTTTCAAAAGCTCTTCTCATATCATTATCTTTGAAATCAGATTCTTTGTATGCATTATATGTCTTTATTATCTTCCTGTGCTCCCATATCCACCATTTCTGTTGTCATTTGTAATTGGCAATTCTTCTACTTCAACATAATTCTGCAAACTAACAAGTACAGTAACAAGTTGTGCTATGCGATCCCCAATTTGCACAGTAAAAGGTGTATTTGAGATGTTATACAAAATGCATTTCAACTCTCCACGATAACCACTATCAATAGTCCCTTGAAAGCACCATACACCGTGTTTAAAAGCAAGTCCTGACCTACCCCTTACCATCCCTACATATCCGTTAGGGATAGCTACTCTAAGACCTGTACTGACGATTTTATAAGATTGTGGTGTTATAAGCACGTTTTCAGCACTTCTGATATCACATCCACCATCAAATGTGTTTGCCCTTACAAGGTTATTTCCTTTAAAATCTTCCACTTCATTATGCATCATTGGTGTCAGTGTGTTGCTACTGATTTTATTTTTCAAAATGCAATCACAAGTACCTTTAAGTCCTACTGGATCTGTTGACATATTAATGATTCCTTTTGATAGTAGGTTATTTCTCAACAATTTCCTCTACAATCTCTTCATTTTCACAATAAGGACAATGATAAAGAATCTCATAATGTCCTTTTTGTGATGTGTGTACAGCTTCAATGTTCATTGCACATCCGCAATCTTCACAAATCATTGGTTTATCTCCGCCTACTATTATTGCTCTATTATTCCATCTATCAACATCATACATGTCAATATCACAAAACTTACACCGAATCAGCACACCACTGTAATACTCAAGATTGAAGTTTTCATCTACTGTTCTTGATGTCTCTACCCATTCTCTTACTGTCGGTTGATTACCACAAAAAGGGCATGGTTTGATATTTGCTGTCATTATAATTCCCTTTTTAATGTTTTTGTTAAGACCTACTTGCCAATCATTTAAGTAGATCTTAACAAAGAATCACTTGTATGTCAAGAGATTTATTAACTACATTTACTGTAAAAGCAATTCAAGCACTTCCAACAACCACCTTCAGCTACATACGTGTATTCTCCACACTCAGGGCATTTCTCTCCATTGAGAATCTCACCTGTCTCCGGGTCTTCTTCGTACTCAGGCATATCTCTATACTTCTTCAAGATCCTCACAATAACACCTGCTGCATCAATCATGGAGTAGCTACTACTATCAAGCTGGTCAATAACCTCATCAAGTGGAATCCCATATCTAAGACACATTGAGATCATTCTGCAAAGGCAATCCCAAGAACTCGTTCTGTCAATGAACAGTTGAGGATTAAAACAACCATCATTCCCAATACCGCTCTCCTTTGGAAGCTTTGCAAAAACTTCAATAGGCTTCCCATCATCATCAAGGCTACAGTTAAGATATACTTTTGCTTTCTTGTAGTACACTTGATGACGCACTGCATTTTCTTCATCAAAAAGCTCTCTTTTATAGAGATTTTCGTATGGAAGAGATGATGGTATATCTGTTGTTATTTTTGTTTGTGTGTTGTCAGAAAGAACGCCACTTTTACAATCCTCTCTGAAAATGGTAATCCCCTTCAAATTTTTCTGCCAAGCATAGAGATAAATCTCATAAATCTCTTCTGGTGTTGTTGTTGATGGCAAATTTATTGTTGAGCTGATACTACTGTCAGTAAATAATTGGCAAGCAGATTGAAAATTTATCCTATCTTCCCAATGAATATTTTTTGCTTCATTCTTATTGTATTTAAGAAATCTTTTAAGGTCATCTACACTTGTTATACCTTGTTGCTTAATACGATCTCCATTTTCAAGATAAAAATCACAAGCATATTTATGGATGAAATTATATGTTGTGTTATCTATTCTATTCTTTCTGCTGTAATTGAAAGCAAATAAAGGTTCAATACCGCTTGTGCAATTGTTAGCTAAAATTGATAAGCTACCGCCTGGAGCTACAGTAGCAAAGGCTGTGTTTCTTGTGCCATACTCAATAATATCAAGAGTAAGCCTGTCAATATTATCGCTATCAACATAACTTGAAAGATTATCAAAATAAGGACTATTAAGAAAACCTTGCCTTGCTTCATCCTCAATCATCGCAGGACAACAACCAATCTCTTTTGCAATCTCAACACTCTCTGAGATTTCAGTAAATGCTTTAATAGACATTAACTTTTTTACAAAATTTATACTTTCTTGTGAACCGTATTCCATACCGAGCATTGCAATTGTATCTGTAATTCCCGTAAAACCGAGTCCGATACGCTTGCTATACTTATCCATTTCAATTTGTTTTTTAAGAGGGTGTTTTTCTTCGTTTATATCACTGGCTTTGTTAAGTATCCTTACTGCTTTTTTAACATCATCTTTGAAACTCTTGAAATTGAAAGTTGGAAAATTACGATCTTTATTTACAAACGGAAATTTCACATACTCTGGTAAATTAATACTTCCAAGAAGACAATTTTCATAAGGTGTGAGCATTTGCTCAGAACATGGATTGCAAAGATTCGGTTTTAATTTTTTATCGATATGATAACTAATCGACCCATTAATTGCTGAATCCACAAAATGTACACCCGGATCACCAGACAGCCAACATGAGTTTGCAATCTCTTTCAGCAAATCTCTTGCTTTAATACTGCCATAAATCTTAAATTTACCACCAAGATTGTTCCACCTGTCAAAATCCCCATCCCATTCTGCATCATACATATTCCTGTTATTATCAATATCAGGAAAAACAAAAGTCCAGTCTTCGTCATTCTCAACCGCTTTCATGAAGTAATCAGGAATTGAAAGACTGATATTGATTGAAGATATATCAGGATAAGAATCTGAAAAAATATCTTTTTCAAATACCATATCTGGCTTAGACTTACACCAGATAAAATTAAGAGTATCCGGGTGTCGAATATCAAGAAGGGCTATCATGGCCGCCCTTCTTGAACCACCCTGCCCTACCACCTTACCGAGTTCACTAAAAAGAGACAAAAAACTTACAGACCCACTACTTGTTTTTGCTGCATTATTAACAATTTCATTTTTCGGTCTTAACGTGCTTAAAGAAAATCCACACCCGCCCCTGCGCTTGCTGATGTTTGCAATATTCTTTTGAGTATCAAAAATAGCGTCCATCGAATCTCTTGGTTCATCCTCGTCGGATGCTTCAATAGGTATTGCGTAACAATTGCTCATGCTAATATTATCTCTACCTGCACCACTAAGAATGCTGCCGCCTGGAATGAATCGCTTCTCAAGAATGCATTCTCTCTCGTCATTTGTAAGCTTAAGCACTCTGTTAAGCCTATCTACAAGATCTCTCCATGTTTCTTCACCTTCATGAAGATACTTCTTTTTAAGTACCATTTTCATGAATTTCTCATGCTCTGCAATGCTGTTTTGGATATCCTCTTTAAGATCAGCCATATTTAAATCCTTATCTTTTAGTAGTAACTTCAGGAACAAATGTTGACGTGCTTTCTACAAAGTAAATCCACCCTCTGTGTACTCTAACAATCCTGAAGTCATCTCCAAATTGAATAATATCATGAAACTTCATGTTCTTCAGTGTTCTTTCTGTAATCTTTTGTTTTTCAACAGGCTTTTCAACAAGATCTGTCATGTTTATACCCCTTCATTATTTCTATTTAATATTACACTTACATAGTCTTCCCAAACAATACCTTTCGTTTCTATCTCTTCTTTTAAATACTCATTGAGTATTAGCAGCAATCTTAAAGGAACTTTTATTTTATTCCTATCAGAATCTACATACTCGAGACTATCAACTTAAAGTTCATTAATACCAAATATTGACCCATCAAGTTTTATTCTTCCATTATAAATTTCCACAATACACCTTTATTTATTATTCTCTATTAAAACTATTATAATGGACAATACTTATCCAATTTATGCTTATCGTGTAAAATTCGCTCTTCAAAAGGTGCTTTCCTATCTTTATGCTTACAATACCAAATCACTGGATGTGGTGCAGATGTAAAAGCACAGTCATGTTCTTTAGATGAGTTTGTAACATGAGGACAATCTCTGCATTTTCCTATAATAAGTTTAATCTCTTTTTGCATGTTAATAACCTACTTTTTTTGTTTTTTATATGAAGGTCACTCTTAATCTGTCAATTAAGCGATATCAGTTGATTCTAACCGATAGATGCGCTTCCGTGAGATGCGTTCGATGAGTCAACCCATCAAGCTAAATACCAGCCATCTTGTGCTACTACTGAAATAATTTTACCATTCGGTAATTCTCTCTTTACTCTATTATCATTAGCCATTACAAATACAGCTTCAATCAAAGAGTCGCCACAAGGTACATGTGGATAGTCATATTTACAAGAATTATATGACCAGTTCAAAGCTGCATCCATACTTGCACTTTTTATCATATAAGGAATGGGTGAAACAAATACCACAATACCTGATAAGTTTTTTACAATAGATTTTTGCTGTTCAATATCCCATCCGTCTGATGGAACAAGCATGGTTTTCCAATCTTCAAACCTCATATTAAGAATTTGCTCTTGTTCTGGATGAAGTTTGTGTTGCTCATTAATAATAACAGTTGTTTTCATTTTAAAACTCCCTTTACTACCTCTACACATTCAATTTTATTTTCACATCTCCAAGGCCAATCGTGATCACTCTTTGTATAATGGGCAAGCCACCAAGTATCTTCATATTCAAAAAACAACTCGTGAAACTCTAATTTGCTACCTTTACGCTCTTTCCTTATAATACTGTCGTAATGCTTAACCTTTGGGTTATTCGGTAATCCAAGTTCTTCTTTAAGAAACTCTGTTTCAAAAACTCTTCTTTTGTTTTTTACCATAAAAATACCTACGCAGCCCAATGTGTTACATCATTCACGCTTACAGCCTCACAAGACAACCCTACAATTTCAAATTCAATTGTTTCTGGAATACTGATACTCCACCAATGGCATATAGCCTTTACAATAAAATCACCATTTGTTATCAATACCTCTTGACCGTGTGTAGGGATTTGCTCTTTAATACTTATCCAATTATTCATTGTATCACCTATTAAGATTTATTCCAATCCTCTTACAATGCTCAAAGATGCAAGGCAGTTTACCTTTCTCTTCTTGCAACCTCAACAACCTGTACTGCAATTGCAACTCATCCTTCCAATCCACAGTATCTATTTCTTGATTGCAGTATAGTTCGACTACAATGTCAAGCATTTCTTTTATTTCAATATCAGAATGGATAAGCTTTCTTGCTATTACCTTGCCAACCCCCTTTTGGTATCGCTTTATATCATACTTCTCGGCTATTTCAGGCTTAATATTGGAAAGCCCTCTGATATTATCTGTTGTATCACCAACAAGCATCTGTCTGTAGAAATGTACTGCTGCCTTCTTTTCTCCAATCCAATACGGCATTTCTTTATTTCTAAAATCATAATGCCATCCAGGTACTTGAAGAATATCCTTATCTATGTGTGCAAGAATAACATCGCAATCTTCAATCTTTTCTGCTTTATTAAAAACACCCCATCCTGTATATCCAAGTACATCATCAGCTTCACAATTATCTGCTTCAATCACATTGTAAATCTTCTTAACATAATCTCTAAGATCTTGCAATCTTATCGGTGCTTTGATCTTACTGCGATTAGCTTTATACTCCTTTGTTAATTGCTTTCTGAAATTATTTTCTCCGCCGATCACTACAATAACATCCTTACAAAATTCCTTGTTTGTAATTGCAGATATAGATGCTTCTGTATATTCTTTTGCTATTCTCAGTGCATTTTGCCCACCAAATATTGTCTTTACTTCTTGTTTTACAGTCTCTATTGAAAATTCATTAATATTGAACCTTACTTCTCGCTCTTTATTGATTTCATGAAGAAAGCACCCTTCTGTAAACTCCGTGGTATCTTTTAATTTCCCTCTACCACGGAAATCTGTGATAGATGAAAACTCTTTTGTTCTGCCTGTCGGGGTATGAGTGACAAGAATTGTGCTTTCTTCACAAAGACACGCATTTGCGTATAAGATACTATCTGCGTCGAGTATTACTGTTTTTTTATCCATGCTATTGCTTCCTGAAGTATTTCTATAGCCTCATCTTTAGATGCTAATACGTGGAAATAATTATCGCATTTCTCCATAAACCTTATCTTCTTGTTCTTCATAATTGACAGCGACAAGATCCTTGAATAAATATCACCGTCAGGATTTATAAGATTTATACTGTTTGTTGAGTCTCTTTCGTTATAAGATTTCCAATACTTCATATTAAACCTCCAAGTCAAGATTCTCAAGTTCTCTGTTAAGTCTTTCCCTAATAAAATCCTTATCAATACTGTCAAAAAATTGCTTTACAAAATTCCAAACAATCTGAATATCGCTATCCATATCGTAGATGATATCAATAAGCCGATTTATATCCGACATTTTGATTGCAGGATAATCATTTGCTTTGTGATCATCGTTAAGATCTGCAATTGATTCTACAAAACTGAAGTCTTCAAGTTTCATTATTTTTTAGCCTTTTTTGATGGTGTAGTATTACCTGTGGCACTGCCTGAAGTATTAGTAGCTCCACAAACAGTACATCTATAATACCCTTCTTTACCATTCATTTTATTGTGCAGTCTCTTACCATCACCATAAACCACGTCTTGGTATTCATGATCACACCTACACTTGATAACCATATTATCACCTTTTTAAGAATAATTTAAAGATTTCGTTGGTTTTTTCTTTGTCATCAAGAATATCTGTAATTGCTTCATCAAGAACTCTACCAAAAGCATATCCAGATTCACCTTCAAAAAGAGCACTTGCGGCAGCACTCTTGAACTCATCAGAGGTGATATATTCTCTTATAGCAACATCGACAGACTCTTCAATTTCTTTTTTGTAATCATTAAAATCGATACTGTCAATGAATTGACATACTATATCTTCAAACACTTTATTCATCATGAATTTATACCTCTGTGTGTTTTAAAATTTTCTTTTTAAGCAATATTTCTGTCACTAATTCACTTGACCACTCAATTCTTTTTTTTCCATGCTTACAATGTAATACCATAAAAAAGATACACCCTAAAAAGCCGCATGTTTTATAATGATGATATGCAAGTCCATCTCCATCCGTGATATTCTCATAAAGCATATAACACCTAAATCTCATTGAAATACCCTTTTTGGCTCTCTTTTATTGCTCGATTTTTGGGCCTACTGAAATTGGCGGAAAAGCCTGTTATTGAAGACTTATCAGCAATCAGAAAGAGGGCCAAAAACAGAGCAACACTAAATAGGACTTTTAGACATCCCAATCTAAATCTCATTGAAACACTTTTTGTGGTGAATACACGGTCACTGTATATAGCAACCGTGTATTAAGGGCTACTGGCTAAAATGGTATAGAATCATCATTAAAATCATCTGCTTGTCTGTTTTCTTCCGTGGAATCTTCCGTGGAATCTTCACCGGCATCATTTGCTTTTTGTTGCAAATTACCATCTCCAGGATTCAATCCACCAACAACACTGCCGAAATCAGAATCCCCTGTACTGTTACTGCCTACGTACTCAACAAGTTCTTTTACGAGAATACCGCTAAGCTTCGGGAATTGCCCATATGAATTTTCCATGATAGTAAATGCAACATCACCTTTGCTACCATTCCCAACAAGCTTTAACATTGTGATATCAACAACACCCTTACCATCATCTGAAGGCTCAAACACTTTTGGTCTTGTATTCCATTCATAAGGAATCAAATCACCTGCAACAAGATTGTGTTTAGGAACATCACGTCTCATCTGAGCATCTGTTTTAAGCTTCACAACATATTGCTCATCCTCATCAGGAAACGGAGGTGCTGTTTTAAATTTATCCTGAAATTCATCTGTCTCGATCTCTCTATATCCATTCTTAGGGAAAATCTTCTTAAAAGACTTTGCCGTTGCTTTATCCACTACGCAATCTACAGTAAACTCTTTTTCTGTTTTGGATTGATACTTGTATGATCCGTCCTGTAGCTTTGTGTAGTAGAAGATTACGTTGTTGATGCGTCCCTTGCCATTTTCTTGATCTACAGTCATTTTACTATTCATTATAATACCCCCCTCTATTTATTAAGCATTCTGCCAAAGCAGGTTATTTGCCTCTTCAAACTGTGAAAGCTCTTCCAGTTTCTCATCAATGAAACTTTCGAATTTTTCCTTGACAAATTTATTGAACTCGGCCTTTTTAATACCAAGCGTGTCTTGCACACTCATTGCAAGAATAACATTGTCTTCCTTAATTCTTGCAATCTCTTCAAGATTTGTTGCTGCTTCTTTAATTTTTTCTTTAAGAAGCTCTTTCTCTTCCTCGTTAAGATTCTCGATAATCTCTTTCATACGCACCTCTTATTTATTATTGAAGAATTTACCTTCAGGGCCACAGCATTTCTTATCACTACAATACCGCTCTTCATAGCACAGCGTCATATCATCTTCCTCATACTTACCTGTCACCCTACTCTTCTTTACAAGGTGTTTGCAAAGATAATCTACCTCAGCATTTGGATTATCTTCCTCTGTAACAATAAAGCAATGTACACAGTCAACACAGAACTTTTCAATTGGCTCTACTTTTTCCATATCGCAATTTCCTTTTTTACTATTAATATTATTTACAACTTCGAAAAGCATAAGTGCTTTATCGAACATATCACCTTCCAGAATTTCTGTATTGATATTATCAAATATATTATGCTTTGTCAACATCTTTTTAAAATCCTTTTTAAATTATTTCAGTTCCGTATTTGCGTAGATAGATTGCAAGTTTATCTTTATCAGTAAGAGGATATGTTGGCGATCCTTTATCTTTAAATATATTGTCTTTTTTGTTTACACACCCTTTAATTTCATACCCATACCTTAAATCATGATGATAATTTCTTGCAGCTTCTGGATCTTCATGTGTGAAGTCTCCACCGTTTTTCATCCATTTTCTAAGATTGCTCAATGATGTAAACTTCTTGATTACCGTTCTTCTGTCTCTAAGATCTGTACTTTGCTCTACTCCGTATAGCATAATTATTCTCCCTTATTGTATGATGGATCATTATATGATGGCTCATTATATGATGGATCATTATATGATGGCCCGTAAACAGCTTCATTAAGTACATCTACAAATTCGTCTACTTTCTTCTCAAGCCAAATCACGTAGCCAATCCTGTAGCATTCCGTGACCTCATTCCAAGCTGGAATACCATACTCAATTTTATATTCTTCCCTTAGATCTACCTTTTTTGCCATTTCAGTTTCCTCATCCACCTCTTTTTTTTATTTATATCTAACTTATACAGTATTCATAAAGTCCTGTCAAGAATTATCTGCACAATTCCTGAAATTTATTATCGCCCATACACAGGTAAATGATGCCTTCAATAAATGCTGCTACTGTTTTATCTCTTTTGTTTTTCATTTATAGTCACCTTTATTTTTAAATTTAAAATACCTGTTTGTCCATATTTCATCAATGCATATGCAGGTATCATTTCATTATCAAGTAAAGAGGCAATTAAATTGTACTTAGTATTATTAGATTTGTAAAGTTTATTTAATTTATCAATCACAAGGTTTTTATTTTCAGTCAACCATATTTTTGCAACTTTATCTTCATATTCTACTCTTTCAAATCCTTTATTTATAAGATAAGGTGAACTTGTAATATTAGAAGTATGAATCTTTCTATGGCAATTTATACATATACTTATAATATTAGAATCCTCGTCAGTACCGCCTACACTTTTAGGAATAATATGATGATTTTGCAAAAAATCAACCTCAGATTTACATATACTGCACTGTAACATTTTCAATCCTTTAATACACATAAATATGACTTCCACTGCTGAAATAGAAATGGCTACCTACTTCTTGCTCTGCGTATTCTGCTACATCTTTCAGCATCATCGCAAGCCCTCCCTGATTCAACAGGAACGCTTCTCCAATATCATTGCTTCTCCAATAGCTTGACATATTGAGCTTACCATTGAATACTCCAAAATGAATGCTTCTGAGGCATGGGGGATCTTTCAATTTGATATCTTCAGGCTGTGCAATACTAATAACAGCCTGATTTGTGTTTGGAGTATTCCTCATCATGTCAAGCACACTATCGTATTGCTTCATGATTCTGCTTCCATATGTGTACACTTCATTTGTCTTAATTTCAGCACTCATAAGATACTCTTCAAAATACTTTTCTATCATACCAACAGTGACTTCTTTCGGCAGATATAAGAAATTACCTGGATCTATGATTTCAATCATTATAGGCTGTATTTGCAACCTATATGTTGAAGTTCCTTCAAAACTACCCCTATCAATCTCTTGTTTGTAGCCATACTCTTCACAGTAATACTCTAAAAGATTGTACGCATCTACATTTGTCTCTACCTTGTTTGTATTTTTAAATCTCATGATGATATTTCCTTTTACGATTCTATATCAATACAAATAACCCTCACTGTATTTCCATTACCTGTATGGCAACACCACATATCATTACAACAGATAGTAGCATGCATACCGTTGTGTAATTTAGCCAGGAACTTTGTTGCTTTTGTAATTTCTTTATGTGGTTTGCTGTGATGGCAATACTTACAATGTTCAAATTTATTTGCTTTATTACATATCTTCATTTTATTTTCCCTTTGCTGTTATATTCATCAATCCCACCATCCTTGAATCTTCAATGAAATATACTTAAAAAGATTATCAATATCCTGTGCCTTTTCTGCTTCTGCTCTTTCACATTTTTTATGAAATTCTTTACTGAAAACACCTACATCACCGTTATGTTGTATATAATCATCATCTTGAATCTTCTTAATAAGAGCAATACAAGATTGCATCTCTTCAACTATCTTACCGCTGTATTCTTCTTCACTGAAAGCGTACTTTTTGTAGTACTTAATATCAATTTCAAGTTTTATCTTCAAGACCTCATATATAAAATAATGATCCCACCACTCGTTCTCCATAAGGAACCTCCAATAATCCTTGAGATTCCTTATAAATCTTCTTATATTACGCATTATGCATCTTCTCCATCTCTTTTGTGTTCATAAGATAACTCTTCCAATAAACATCCTGTACATCAGCACAATTACTTGGTACTTCCATGTATACCATACCTGTATCTACTTGTCCAGTACATTGTTGGTTCCCATATTGAGAAAATGGCAATTGCAATGCAGGAAGAGTGATCCCAAGAAATTTACCAGGATAAAATACACTTACATGATAATGAACATGCCCTCTAAGAAAAATACTTGGTGTAATCTCATTGTCGTTTTCAACAGCCCATTGATATTCCTTAACAAGTGGGGCTACTCTACCTGCAAGTATAGAACTGCTGCTTATCTTGTGCTTCAGATTAAAGACAATACCATTGACATTCACATTGAGATAATCATCAATAACAGCGCCATCAAGATCATCTGCAATAATATCTTCAATACAGTTACCATCTGTTGATGTATGATATGCTGTTCCTCTTACCATAAACACCTTATCGCAATCAATCATTTTAATGCAGTCTACAGCCATCTTAGCTTGCTGTAAAAGATCTGTAGTGATAAGCTCCACTCCGCCGTTCTTGCTACCCTTACCATCAATGCAATCAGATAGGCAAAAGCAGTAATCAACCTTCCCAAGGCTTTCAAGGGTGTTTGTATAAAAGATCCAAGTTTTCTCCATACGAGTATACTCATCTGGCTTAAAATGCTTATTAGGCCAATATTTAGGTGGTGTAAGGCCACTATAGCTTCCACAATGTAAATCGCTAATGCATATGATTTTTGTTTTGCTCCCTGCTTTACTTCTTTTATGAATATCACTCATGAAATCAAATGCAGTGCTCTTTGGTACTCCAATATATTTTTCAATATCACGATACGATACTCCAAGATTCCTCATTTGAATAATTTTTGCTTCTTGTTCTGGCGTCATTAAAAATTTTTCCTTTTTAATTATTGATTTCGTTATCATATCACGTTAATGCTTAAACATTAAAAGTAATACTCTTATTTGTAATCTTACCACCACACCCATATGCTAAATTTATTGCAACATCAACAGCTTCAACCGGAGTATGTCCAAGATAAAGCGCCGATTCTGCGTGCTCGTATCCAGACCCTGTAGCACACCAATCATCGACTTTAATAGGAAGCCAATCTTCGATAAGAAAAAGTCCTGATGAGTGTGCAAGTAAAAGTGAAGCTTTTAGAGATCCTTTCCACTCGTTTGTTTTCTTTTTCACGTATTCCAGAAATTCAGAACACCACTCGACTATTCTATCTGCATCACCATCATTCCCAATAATATGATTTTTAGAGTACATTGTAAGAAGTGGTAGTATAACTGCATCTCCACAAAAACCAAGGATAAAATCTTTCCCTTCAATTATCTTACAAGGATATCCTGTTGATTTCTTATGCCGTCCGCGTGTCACCATAGAATCACATGCCATCTGAATATTACCATCGTAAATCTTAGCCGCAATTACTGTCATTTCGATTCCTTTAGTTATTAATTTAAATACTGTATATTATATTTTTTGCAGTATCAGCATTGATAGCCACAACTTTAAACTCTGCCACATCCATTTGGCAAAACATTGCAGGTTTGTGATCTGGCAATGGATATGATACTGTAGGTAGCTCAATATTCAGTATAATATCCCTACCTGTTCTCTTGCACCATCTTTTAGCTGTCTCAATATTCGGCCAAAACCTCACAGGTGCTATAATTCTACCGCTTGTAATATACTTTTCAAGTTTATTTCTTGTCGTACAATGATACCCGTATTTCGGAGATGATATCATAAAAGATATCCTATCACTTGATCCCATATCTCGCTACCTTTCTGAAGTAGAATACTATAATATCTATTGTAATGTCAATAAAAAACTTTACACCGCACAAACTGAAATATCCTATAGAAACAATGAAGAATATAATCCCGAATATCAGTAATTCAAGAATTTCTTTTACTATCATCTTTTACACACCTCCCTGTTAATAATATTGATAATCTCGTCTGAGATTTGCCACATAATATCTTCATGTCTATGAATCACATGCAAAATTATTATCCATGTGCGCGAAGATATACACCTTAGATAAAACTCACTGTGCGGTTTTTCATATACCATTTTCGGAAGGTTGCAAGCATGATAACACGCATTTGCTATATTAAAAAGTACAGATGCATCATAATCAATATAAAGACTCTTATGCAAATTATATCTTGTGTTTGTTCCTGCGTATTTACCTACAATATGCATTGTAAATACAAGATCTTGGTATGTAATCAGATTCCTCTTAGATTCTATGCATTTAAGAAGTAAATTATATGTTGTATTTATTTTTATATCCATATCATTGTACAATTCTATAACCTTACCTATCGAATGCGTAGATATTTCCATACAATCTTCGGCATCTAAAAATTTCATAACGTGAAACAATGATTCTGCAAATTTATAATCTTCTATTGATTTATAAATAAAATCTTTAAGTGGTAAGTCTATATAATTACTCTCTTTAAGATATTCAATATCATTTTTTGATACACCAAGACACCCCAACATATGCTCTGTCATGTAGATATTCATATTCATACCTTATTTGTTTATAGTATAAACACCCATTTCAAATCCTATTTCGTATCCCATAACAAATCCACAAAATGTGGCTTCAATTAAATCCTTTTGGTAAGTACCGTTTTTGTTTTTATTTAGTAAGCTCTTGTCTGTTCTTTTATTTTCCATCATTACAACTTCAAAGATATCTCTAAAAACATCATTATTTTCTATAGCCATGTTAATATACCCTCCAAATACCTTCAGGATGAATTTTAGCAAACATTAGAAGCACACAAAGAGCCTGTTTTACATTACCCTCGGTTGGCTGCCAATAGTCGATAACGACATCATCTTTAAGATTTGCAATTGTATCTTCAATTCTTGATATTGTATCGCTTGCAATCTTATTGTGTAACCACATGATACCATCTCTATTGTCAAATTTATCATACAAAACAACAGAATAATTGTATGTCATGTTAAGGGAGCACTTATTTGATCCTCCAAGTGGAAATGTACCTTGTCTGAAGTTCGTAACACCGTCAAGTTCAAGTATTTCCTCAACAAGCCCTGTGTCTGTAAGCTCAATATCGTAACTCATCCTAAACCTCCACCGGTTTCCAAATCATTTGCCATCCATTTACTCTCTCATCGTTATCAGCTTTATATGCCGAAATACCTTTGTACTCCCAAATGCTTCCATCACAAAGCATATACCTTGTACCATCATTAGCATACCTTGGTGGTTTCACTCCAAGTCTTTCATCCGTTCCTGGTACAGGAAGCGCGTTTGGGTTATCTCCGTATACATTAGAAAATGCTATTGTTACTGGTCTGTATGTATTACTTGCAGGTTTATCCATTATTAATCTCCAACTACTGTTTTTAATGCTTCTATGATTATTGCCAAATCTCTCTTGCTAAACTCAAAGCCTTTCTCAGATGGATATGTATCAATAATAAATTCATACTCACTGTCAATACCATCTGGTCTGTAAATGTTAAGAAATACCCCATCTTCGTTCTCAATTCTTACTGTATTTGTGTGTGTTATCATATTAAATACCTTATATTATCTCTTAATGATTATTTTCACTCGTTACAGCTAATTTATTATCTATTCATGCATATCTGCAAATTCATCACAAGGTACTGAATCGTCATATACTTCATATCCATGAATGCCACACTCTTCACCTATTTTATGATGGCAATCAAAACAAGTCTTATCAAAAGCTTTGCACTTATTATTACAAAGTTGAATTGGTTTCCTACACTCATTGTAATTACAGCATTTTGTTTTCATATCTACCTCCAAAAATTAGTTTACTATATACTGCACTATTTTATCTACTTTGTCAACAACTTCAATACAAATACTTGCAACACTCTTTTTTGCCTCTTTAGCGTATCTTTCTATATACTCATAGGTGTTACCCCTCGTATCCTCCATTCGCTTGTCTATGACATTACATAGCGTCTGAGCAGCAAGTTCTGCTGTAACCTCTTGAAGGGGATCTTGGCCATTCTTCAAAGGACTATTAATCTTGTTATCAACTGCATGTGCAAGCTCATGGAAAAAGGTCTTTTCGTGCGGTGTTGCAAGAACAATCTCTCTATTTCTTGTAGAGTAATAACCCCTCCATTGGAGATTACCAGGAACAGTCCTTACACTTACACCAAGAGATTCAGCAATAGATTTAAAAGGAAGATCTTCTTTAACAGTAATCTCTTTCATATATTCAAGATCTTCACCTTCGGTGTCTTCTACTTTAAACACTGGTGTTGGTTTAAAATAGATACCTGCATCATCAGCATTTGAATCTTCAGATGAGTCTTTCTTACTATACTTACACGGAGAAAGTATGTAGATTGCCTTACTACCTTTCTTGACACTTCTACCTTCTTTCTTCCATTGCTGGAATCCTCTTGCATCACTGGTATTGTTTATCGCTACAATAATCCTATTCCTGATACTCCATTTCTTCATAGGGATATCAGGAATAGGAAATGAAGAAATAGAGATTGCTTCTGGAATATTACCTGTTTTGAATTGCTCTACAAGATTATCGAGAATTTGTCTTGTTTTCATAGTAGTACCCTCCATTGTTGATTAATGATTAGATACTACTATAAGAAGCAATCGTTGTCAAGAACTTATTTACCAATCCTCTAAAATAATCTATTCTGCGTAATACCAAGCACCGTTATAATTATTTATATATAAAATTAGATAAAATATTTTCTAAAGTTCGTTCAATATTGAAGCTATATACATTATCATCCCTGCATTTTTCCTTTGACAGATATTTGGTGTCTATATTATATATGAGATTCCAGAGATTATTCCTCATGATACCTACAATTGTATTGTCTCTGTCAATCTCAGTAGCAGCTATCTCTGCTTCATTATAAGTATTATAAATCTTACCGGCAAATTCATATTTTGTATTTATTTTAATTTCTGACATTATAGTACCTCCATTTTTAGATATTTTACAAATTCTGTTCTCTACATTCTATGTACAACCTTAATAATATACATACCGTCACCATGATATTACTTTTCAATTTACCACCCACCCATCAAACTCTTCATATTCTCCAACATGCGGTTTTGGAAATTGATTTATAGCAGGATCTACTATAGTGCCATCCTCTCTTTTTGCCCACCAATGCGCCTGCTTACCCCAAGACCAACAATGATACCATCCCCTGACTGGCGTCAACGTACTATCCATATTACATAATTCTCTAACAGCCTCTTCACACTTACCTCTGTATTTTTCATAATCTGTCATAATATAACCTCCATGTTTATTGTCATTGAAGGTAGCTTACCAAACACAAATATTAATGTCAAGAATTATTTTAATAGTTTAGATAGAATGATCATTCTAAAGTTGTCAAGGCTACCACTAAAAAAATATTCCCTTTAAAATCAAGGGTTTACAAGATAACCTCTTGACAAGTAATGTTGGCATGCTTATTGTAATATTAAGGGTTGCTTAACAAGAATGCTACTTGCTTTTGCAGTCTCATTTTTGCATATTGAAGTTTGCACTTATTAATAAATAATATTTAAAAAATAAAAAATAAATCAATAAGATTGCAGTATGCATACTTCAGTATGAAGATTGCAGTATACAGATTGCATCTTGAAGTTGTATTCTACAGTTGCATCCTTAGGCTTTCCTTTGTTGCTGCTATCTATATCTATACTACCTACTACCCACCTTAAAGTCCGCTATACTCATTTTCTTTTCTTTTTTCTTAATTATCTCTATAAGTACATCAAAAATACCAATACTTGACAAAATTGTAATAATGGTTATTGTAGATACAATTATAATCATTTAATGAGACAGGAAGATGAATGTATTAGAAGATTTAGATATGTGTAACGAGTATAATGTTGCAGAAGATTTAAGTAATCTGCTACCAACAGATATAGCGTATCTTAGAAGCAGGTATGATAAAGCTTGCGGTGCTTTACGTTGTTTGTGTTGTGATAAAATACTACCAGATGATTTCGAACATAGCATATGCGATGACTGCTATCTTGAAATTACGTGTGTTTATTAACGTGTTTACTAACGTGTTTATTAAAACAACAGAAGAGGATTGGGGGATATGAGCAGACCAAGTGGCACAACAAAAGAATACACTATTGCCAACAAAACAATCGATCAAGGCTTGAAGCTTGAAGAGCGGCTTATTAGGCTTGTACCAAAGGCAATTAAGGTGTACGAAGATATTATGAATGATAAGGATATTCCTGCTGTCGATAAGCGGGTGCTTGCTGATAAGATTATAGGTAGTGCAAGGGATCTCTATAATACAAGAATTGATGGCCAGCATCTTACACTTGACGAGATTAGAAGAATCAAGAGCGGTGCAGGAACAAACCAACAAAGTAAACAATCAAACATTATCAGCTTTAAATATACAGGAACAGATGGTGAGGATTAATGGATTTAGATCATTGGATGTTTGGTGTAATACTGCTACCATTGCTTGCTAATTTGGTGAAGGATAGTGTATCGAGGAAATGGCAATGCTGGAAGGTATACAGGAACAGGCTTTTTAATCTCGGTGATTATTGCATACTAACAAATCCTGGTAACGGGGAAGAAGCAAAGGTTAAGATACTGAGATACAGTTACAAGCTATTTTCTGATGTGGATCAAGTTGTGGAAGTAGAATATGAAGACAAAGACAGAGAGTTGTTTTATCTGCTTGATTGGGGTAGGATGAGAAAGAAAACTCCATATAAAGTAGACAATAGAATGTAGATATAGATAGCAGCAACAAAGGAAAGCCTAAGGATGCAACTGTAGAATACAACTTCAAGATGCAATCTGTATATTGAAGTATGCATACTGCAATCTTATTGATTTATTTTTTATTTTTTAAATATTATTTATTAATAAGTGCAAACTTCAATATGCAAAAATGAGACTGCAAAAGCAAGTATCACACTTGTAAAGCACGCTTGAAGAGCACCCTTAATATTACAATAAGCATGCCAACTGATTTGTCAAGAGACTATTTTCTAAGTAGTTGATTTCAAAGGAAATAAATTTTCACTCTAACCCTTGACAACTTTAGAACGATTATTCTAATCAAATGATTATTCTATTTCAAGACAGACTGAGAAAAGGAAAGTAAGAATATGATAGCTGTAGACCCTCTTATATTTAAAGCAATATGTGTGTTTTTAGGGCCATTGTGGTGTATCCTTATAATGAGACTTGGGTTTGGTGTCTTCGACAGGATAACGCCGTTCAAGACGTCTACAGAGCTATTTGAAGCAAACCTTGCCGTTGGTGTTGTTGTTGGGTGTATCTTCATCGGGCTTGGGATTTGTACAGGTCTTGTTGTTGGGTTAAGCCTGTTTTGAAAACGCTTGTTTTGAAAGTAATTATACTGTTGTGTGTTGTTTTTTGTTTGGTTGGTATAATACCTGCATCTGCAAGTAGCCTTTTCAACACTCACAAATATGATCTCTACTTTTACAAGTACAGTAAGCATTATTTTGGGCCTTCTTTTGACTATAAATGGTTTAAAGCTCAGGGGATTGCAGAGAGTGGTTTAAATCAACAAGCGACAAGCCCTGTAGGTGCGGTAGGGGTAATGCAAGTAATGCCAACCACAGCCAAAGAAATACGCTCTAAACAAGTCTTTATTCTTGACATTAAAAACAATCCTGAATGGAATATAGCAGCAGGTATTTACTATGATAGATATTTGTGGGGTAATTGGAAAGCACGTAGATCTTTTGAAGACAGACTGAGGTTTATGTTTGCATCTTACAATGCTGGTCTTGGGAGTATACTGAAGGTACAGGAAAAATGCGTTGTTACTGAAAATACTTGTAATTGTAATAATTGGGATTGCATTTTACAATATAAGACTTATAATACAAGATGGAAACATGAAGAGACTATTCCATATGTGGATAGAATTTTCAAGTATTATTATGAATTAAACATGTTTACAAACAAGTAAGGAAATACCTCATGAAAAAGATTAGTTTTTGGAAAGCGCTTAGTATTATTGGTACAGTAGCAGACGGTGTAAATGAAGCATTTGAAGATGACGGTAAAATTTCAGCAAAAGAAGTAATCAGTATTGGGGATGCAATTCTTGAAGGGCTTGATCTTGAGCTTGATGAGCAAAACACAGTATATCTTGATCTTGTAAAAGATATTCTTGATTGGCTCGATGATTCTCTTGAGGATAATAAGATTACAGCAAAAGAAATCATTACTTTAATTGAAGACATGGCAGAGACTCTTGGTTACGATCTCGATAAAACAGGAATCAATATTTAAATGTTTGATTGCGGATTTACTGAAGAACAACTAAAAAAGTACGGTACAGGTTGTGGTAGTAAGAGCCATTGGCTGTCAAGATGGTTTAGACTACCACGGTTTGTCAGTGAATCTCTTTATAGAAAGTGCAGTAAGCATGACGTTCTCTATAGTATTACAAATTCAAAAGAAGCGAAGTTGTTTGCAGACCAAGAACTTGTGGACGATATTTTCTATAGCGCTTACAAAGAAAGTAGTAATATCGTAGAGAAATATCTTAAGATTTTGTTTGCTGAAATCGTAGATAAGCTCTTACAAACTGAAATCTCTAATTATTGTTACTATAAGGCTACAGAGAAAGGGAAGTAATCGCATGAGTGATCTTATTGAGATTGTAGAAATTCCACCGGCTTCTCAGTCTGCACAAGGTAAAAAACAAATCAAGAGCTGTCCTAATGGGATGAAATACTTGGTTAAGATTGAAGATGAACTCGAGGAACCTTCCGATTGGAGTGAAGAGATTGATCTTTTTAAGGAAGCACAACCTGAAGATATTATTTATGTTTCAATCAACAGTCCTGGCGGCAATTACTATACTGCTATTGCATTGATTCACGCAATGAGAGAATGCAGAGCTACAATTATCGGAGAGATTACCGGGTGTGCTTATAGTGCAGCAGGTGCAATATTTCTAAGCTGTGATGAGTTTAAGCTGCATGAGTTTTCTGAGATGATGATTCATAATTCTCAGCTTTCTGGTGTTAATGGTAGCCAAACAAAAGTTTACGAGAGTATGGAATTCAGCAACAAGCAAAGCAAGAGATTTATCAGAAGTTGCTATGAATTTTTCTTAACGGAGGATGAGATTGATCAAGTTATTCATGATAAGGATCTCTATCTTGATGTAGACGAGATTGCAGATAGGCTTGAGAATCTTCTTGATGAAAGAGAAAGAGTTATTGAAGAGTATAAGAAAAAACAGGAAAGAGGATTCATGAATGGCTAAGTCATATAAGAAGAATAAAAAAAGATACAAAGAAGGGGATTCTGTAGCGTCTTCTAAAAATAAAAAAGCAAGTAGAAATGCCAAGAATATATTAAAGCAGGTTGTTAATAACAACACTGATGCTTATAATGATGATTTATACATATAGGTGAGTAAATGCCGGAGAGAAAAGTTAGAAGAGAAACACTCAGTATTACTTCCAATCAAGCAGGCGGTAATCAAGAGATCGTGTTAAGTTCTTTTTGTGATAAATTTGTGGTGAGTTGCAAATCAAGTGGTACAGGCACGTTGAAGTTCTCAATTAAAATAGTAGAAGATGGAGATTGGGAGTACCTTTACGATCAAGATACAGGTACACAGCAAGAGATTGACGTAGACAGTGATAAACTTTCATTTGTGTTTGAGGGTTGGGTGTATGCTATAAGGATTGAACCGATAAGTATCAGTTCGACATATAGCGTTTACGTACAGCAAGGGAATATGTAATGTACTCTTCAACCATTAAAAGCAGACAATTATACTCAAGAAATATAAAATCTCATAAGATTTATGGCAGGTATATTTTTAAAGATTACATATCTTACTACGTATCCGAGGGTTATGTCTTGGTAGGTTATATATCATAAGAGGTAAAAATGACGATTACAAGAAGAAGCGAAAAGGGCAGTGCTTTAACGCATAACGAGCTTGACGGAAATTTTACTCATTTTGAAGACGCCGTGCAAGAGATGAATGTAAAATCTGCAAGGCAGATAGGAGGGCAATCATATATAGATATTCTTTGGTTGCCATGTCCTCCGACACTTGATCTAAAGGCATACGACTATCGAGACGAAACCTACGGAGTGCCAAGCAATGTCACATTCGAAAGAGCATCTATAGCCACGCAAGTCAATGCACAAGGCTTGATCGAGTCTGCGGCCGAAGATGTAATGCGGCATGATTACGATCCGGTGACAGGGGAATACAAGGGCTGGCTGATTGAAGAATCAAGGACGAATTTGCTGACTTATTCGGAGGATTTTAGTAACGCTGCATGGGATAAAACAAGATCATTTATACACGCAAATGCTACTACTGCGCCTGACGGTACGATGACTGCTGATAAATTTGTTGAGGACACTGATAATGATAACCATTATATTCGTCAATTTCCGTCTGAAACTGGAATACTTTGTTATTCAATCTTCACAAAAATAGAAGAAAGATCAAAAATAAGTATTAGTCATTATAACAGTACCGATGGAAATATTCGGGTTGAATTTGATCTTGCATCAAAAACCATAATAGAAAATGTGGATAATCTTAGTTGTGGAATGGAAAACAGTAATGATGGCTGGGTAAGAGCTTGGGTTGTTTTTAATTCATCAAGTACCGGAGATTTTAAAGTTTGTCTACGTGATGATGATAACAATTCAACTTACACCGGCGATGGAACTTCCGGCCTGTATATCTGGGGAGCACAACTTGAACAGGGAAATTTCCCAACATCCTACATCCCCACAACCACCGCATCCGTAACTCGTGGTGCGGATATCTGCTATATCGATGGATCTGATTTTACGGATTTCTATAATTCAGAAGGCAGTTTGATCGTCAGCTATAAGTCTGGAACTGATCTTATAGCAAATACAATTTTGAGTTTAGAGTCTGACACATCAAATTATATCGACTTTGACGGAGAAACAAATCAAATTTCTGTCAGTACATCAGGGACAGAAGTGGCTTTGATACCTGCATCTTCAACACCGGCAGAGGATACTGATTACAATATCGCTTTTGTATATTCAGATGATGATTTTGCAGCATGTGTTGATGGCGGGACTGTTGGCACAGATACAAGTGGAAATGTCCCAACTGTCGATACACTTCAGATTGGTCGTAATAACGCCGGGTCTAATTATATCAATGGTCATATCAAACAAATTACCTGTTTTCCCCGCAAACTTTCTGACTCTCAACTCCAACTACTTACATCATAAGGAATATATAAAATGTCATACACAAATTACTATCTTAAATTCAATGATGAAAATCAATGCAAACTTTTCCACGATCCTGAAAACAACATTGCCATTGACGCAACAGCAGTGTCAGTGATCGGCACGGTCTATGTCCCGACAGGCACTATGCTGACAGATGATGAAGGCAATGAATATTCCGAGAAAGAAGCAGCAGAGGGGTACTATCTGAACATCAGAACCAAGAAACCGCTACCATCAGAACTTGAGTCTTTTCTCTACACACCAGCCGAAGATTTTCCAATACCGAGATGGGGCACTTCGCAAAATACGCCATCGGTAGATACATCTCTTAAAGTACCAAAAGGCGACATCATGGCAATGCTCTCAGTAGATTCACTCGCGGCAGTCATTGGATGGATGAGGGCTGAGGCTGATAACTATGCGCTTGCATTTCATGAGTATTTCAAAGCGCATGATCAGTTCAAAGTTAAAGATCCTGTATTTGTTCAGTTTATTGCGCTATTGGAATCGCTTGGGCATATTACGGAGACGGAGAAAGATGCGATACTTGCTCTTTAGTTTATTTTTTTTGCTGCCGGGATGTGTTGGCACGGCTGATTACTATGCAAGCAAAACAGCATATTATAATGCTCAATCTGCTGCCCAAGTTGCTTATATCCAAGCCGCAAACAGACCTATTGCAGAAATGACAGCTCCAGATGGGACTCGTTTTGTCGTTAATAATACGGCAATTCAAGCGCCAAGAATTCATCAAGCGAACAGCCCTATTGTGGATGGAATGAAAGTGGTTCTAAATTCCACTCCAGTAGCTATTTTATTCGGCGGTTGGGCAGCAAAAGAGATCATTCAACACAGTGCAGGGACTCTCATCAACAATGGCGATGGATCGATCAGTTCAAACTCTGGCAACACTTCGACTTTTACCAACGGCGACACTGATAACAGCACATCAACGACAGATGATCATACAACACACGATATCAACGTGGGGATGTGATTGAAGTGGCCGAAGATAACAGATGGGCAGATCATCAACACGGCAATGGGAAATTCATCATTGTGAGGGCACCCTTTGTGAGTCTGGAAGAAGCCAAAACTTACATGGAGTCTGATGAAGATAACTGGCGACGACGATACCGGATGTGGTTTGAGAATCTAACAGAAGATCAGCTTGATAGTTATCGGGTTGCCGAGAATGTCTATCAGATTAATACTGTTGAAGAACTTTTTGTGTTCTCTCAAGATAAGTTAAGAGAGCCTGTTGAGAGTGTAGACTGATGAAACTAACCGAAATATCTCCAGAAAAAACGCCGGAAAAGTTTTATTCAAGATTCGATGATGATTCTCAGACTTGGCTTGAAACAGAGGTTTTTCCGGCAACAGATCATGTGACTCTTCGCAGGAAAGCTCTTGAAGGCTGGCAAGACTTGAGCTTTTATGCTGACAGGCTGGAACTGCACCATGTGCTTGAAGATGAATCAAGAGAGCTAATTGCCAAGGGGCAGGTCTATCTTGAGTATCTTGATTGGGACAACGATACTTGGAGCCACTACAGCTTTGGTGCTGCTGTTATCTCCATGCTCGATGCTCACACGCTGCAAGCTGTTCAATCAGATGGTGACGTGAGTTTAACTGTCACGGCAGAATGGAAGATCGGGAGTGCGAAACAGACTTATCATGGCGTGATGCCAGGACAGAGAATCAGAATCGGCGCAGTTGTTAAGATTATCAATCGTGAAAAGCTGATTCTTGATTACTCTGATTTCCTTGGAATTGATCTTGTCAACGATCAAGAAAGTGAAATTGACGGGGAGACGTATCGGTTTCTGACATTTGCGAGTGATGGGGTGGAGGATGAGATTGAGGTTGATCCGTATATTTCGATTAACGAACAATCTACGTATGCAGATGTGACTTGCGATGGATGGACATACAGGCTTGGTGTGTTAGCCTCTGCAGAATTATCATGGATAATTTTTGATGGGGGGGGCAAGTATAAAGCTTTTACCAAGAGGAAATGTTAATTCAACAAATATGGATGGATATATTAGTGGCTATGATATTATTGAAAACACAAAAAATAGAGTTGTTTTAAAAACATCACATGATCTATCTGGAGATGCTGGTATTAACGGATATTTTTATCACTATATTTATCCAGATAGGTTTTTTATAGATTTTAAGCACATAACAAATGGCGTCACTATTGCATACAGCAATGATTATACGCTTTTTTATTTTGAAGAAACAACATCAGCATCTGGCACAAAAATAGCAGAAAATGGTGGTTCTGAGGGAACAACAGTAACTGATTCATCAAATTACTTAGGGACATCTTATACAGATGGTGATTTTATAATTGGTACTGTTTACACAGATTATATACAAAAACAATTTTATCGTAGTGGAAACGCTAAAAGACCTACAATAACTTTTGGTACAGAAACTTTATCCGCAGGAACATATCATTTTTGCATTTGGGGAGTGGTAGACTCAGCAGCCCGTGAAAACGGCAGCAAACTCTACACCTCAACAGAGCGATTAGAGATGGGAGAGCAGTACAAAGACACAGCCCTCGCACTGACAACAGGCACAGCAGTTACAGGGCTGACAGATCCGTTGAGTATTGGGTCATCTGGTTTTGCCAGCGACGGTGCGATTCATTTGGAGATGTCATAATGGCAAGTGTAAAATGGACATGGGATCGAACCCGGCACATGCCGCATGTTGTTATTCACACGGATACCGGATCATTGGCTCCAGTTATGAAAGTCAATGATTCAGAAGTTACTTTATATGATCCTGATGATGGTTCATATAATTCATCACGGTATTATGTTGTTGATATTTCAGGTGGAGATGGAGAGCAATGGTTAATTGTTCCCCCTGCGGATAGTGAAGTAACAAGTTCTGATGTTTGGGAGGTTGCTGATAGTTTTTCATCCGGCGGTACAACATACAGTGCTTCTTGCTCTGATGCTTTTTCAATGTCGGAATCAATTGCACGTATAGCTACTTTTTCAGCTTCTTGTTCAGAGTCTATGAGTCTCAATGATTCAGATCAGAATGTAGGAAAATTTATTGCTTCATTATCTGATTCTACAGGAATTAGTGATGTAGTCTCACGAATAGCTACTTTTCAAAAACAATGCCTTGAATCTACACAGGTTAGTGATACTTCTTCAAGATCTGTAGTTTTTCAATCAAGTATTGCCGATTCTGCTGCTATTAATGATGAGCCTGGTGTACTTGCAAGTTTTAATGTAATTTCATCAGATAATGTTAATTTCCAATCCGTTGCGTCTACAATAGCCTTACTTACAAGTAGTATTACAGATAATATATCTGTGTCAAGTAATGTATCTACAACAGCTATTCTCAATAGTGCACTATCTGATAATATTTCATTTTCAGACTCTACAACTCTTGAAAGTGCTATCAATGCTATTATTTCTGATAACATCTCATTTTCAGATACTGTAACAAGAACGTCTAAAAGATTAGCATCAGTACTTGATTCTATTACTATAAACGATATTGCACTTGAAGTATCTCAACTTCCAAATGGAAAGTGCAGGGTTAATCTTATAATAAAAACACCAAGTTTAAATGCAAGTGTAAAAACAACAACAATAACTTTTAATTTAATCTAAAAAGGAAAAATAGAAATGAAGGAAGATTTTAAAGTAGGTGGGCTTTTTGAGGTAGATTGTTATGATAAAAACGGTAATCTTAAGTGGCAAGATACAGCTAAGAATCTTGTAACAAATGTAGGTCTTGATCATATTCTTGATGTAGTATTTCATGGGTCTACTCAAACAGCTACGTGGTATGTTGGCCTAAAAGGTACAGGCACACCTGCCGCTGGTGATACTCTTGCCTCTCATAGTACGTGGACTGAAAACACAAACTATACTGGTGATAGACAAGAATACGTAGAAGCTGCATCTTCTTCTCAGAGTGTTACAAATAGTGCTTCAAAAGCAAGTTTCTCGATCACAAGTGATAGTCAGACTATTGCAGGTGCTTTTCTTGCAAGTGCTGCTTCTGGTACAAGCGGTACGCTTATCTGTGTTGCTGATTTCACTGGTGGAGATAAGTCATGTGATAATGGCGATACTCTTGAAGTTACATACACGATTAGTGCTGCTGACGCATAATAGGATTACAAATGGCTATAAAGTCAACAACAAAAATAAATGAAGGTGGAACTGCTGTAGTATCTTTTACGCTCACGGATGAGGATGATGCTGTAGCAGTACCAAACATTACGTTTTGGACTTTGCTTAGGACATCTACAGGTGATATTGTCAACAGTAGAGATTGGAGTAGCCTTGTAGGAAGTGATATTGTACTTACAGGTGATGATCTTGCTCTATTTAAAGGTGGAGATGACGGTAAAAGGACTGTAGGTATAAGAGGTACTTATGATAGCTCTGCGGGGGATGATTTGAATTTCAGGGAAGAGATTCAATTTAGTATTACTGATCTCGTAAGCAAGGGTAATGATTGAAATCAATGATTAATAAAGGAATATTCGGATAAGTATGATTAATATACCTGGGCCTGTATCTAAACGGCAAGAAATGATCCTAAACACAGATGCCACTATAAGTATAAGCGGTGGTGGTGCTGGCTGTGTAGATAAAGACACAGAGTTTATGTCTGCTGATGGATGGAAGAAGATATCTGAATATGAAGATGGTGATTTAGTATTACAGTACGATACAGGTACAAGAAAAGCATCTTTCACAAAACCTTTACGTTATATTAAAGAAGAAACAAATGGCTTCTACAAAATAAAAACACAAAAAGGTATTGATCAGCTTCTGTCTAAGTATCATAATATTATTTATGAGACAAGTAAGGGTAATTTAATAAAGAGATCTGCTGATTATTTTGTAGAAGCACATAATAAGTCTAAGTCAGGACATAAAGGGTCTTTCATTACTACTTACGATTTTGATGGTATTGATTTAGACATTAATGAAGATCTACTGAGGTTGCAAGTAGCTTTAAAAGCAGATGGGGATATAGCAACAGAATCTACATCAAGATATATTGTAAGATTAAAAAAGAAAAGGAAGGTCGAGAGGTTTATTAACCTATTATCTAACTCCGGTATACCATATAAAAGTGAAGTAGAAGATAAAACAGGGTTTGTTATTTTCACATTATGCTGTGAAGGTTGTGGTAAGTCTTTATCCGATTGGATGTTTTGTTCAAGATATTATGCAGAGATAATTGTAGATGAGTTAAAATATTGGGGAGGCTCGTATTATAATATAAGAGTAACAGATAAAAAAGACGCAGATGCTGTTCAATATTTTTACAATATACTCGGGTACAATGCAAACATAAGTTTAGATAAAGATTCGTGTTATGTTGTAACAACAATACCACAAAATAAGCTATCGCTTGCAAAGAAAAATGGTAGTAAAATAGATATAGATTTTGTTCAACATGGTAAGTATCAGTATTGCTTTGAAGTAGAAACAGGTGCTCTTGTCTTAAGAAGAAACGGCAATGTTTTTATCACAGGTAATAGTGGAAAATCATTCTTATTGCTTTTATCAATATTGAGATATGTGGATTGTCCCTTTTGGAGAGGCGTCATATTTCGTAGGTCTGTTGAAGCTCTTAGAGATCCAGGTGGCCTATTCGATGAGGCTATAGGTCTTTATATGTCGCTCCCAAAACATTTAAGACCTTCATATTCCATACAAAAGCTTAAGTTTACATTTCCTTCAGGTGCAGAATTAAAACTCAGTTATATCGATCATGATAAAGATAAACAAAGATGGCATGGATCACAGCTAAGTTTTATAGGATGGGATGAGTTACAGACGTTTAAAGGCGATTGGTTTTGGTATTTATTGAGTAGACTCAGATCTAAATCTAAATATCCTGGTATTGTCAGAGGAACTTGTAACCCTAATCCAGATACATTTTTAGCATCTTTAGTAAACTGGTGGATAGATGACGATACAGGATATGCAATTGATGAAAGAGCAGGTATTATACGATATCTTATAAGAGTAGATGGTAAGCCGGTATGGGCAGATACATCTGAAGAGCTTATTGAGAAGTACGGTAATAGTGGCAAAAAAACAATAAGACCTATATCATTCAACTTTATACCTGCAAGTATTTATGATAATCCTGTTGTACTCAGAGATAATCCAGACTATCTCGCAAATTTGGAATCTCTTGATTTAGTAGACAGAGAAAGGCTTTTACATGGTAATTGGAAAATAAGAGAACAAGGTGCGCAGTATTTTAAAAGAGAATGGTTGAAGAAAGCAGACAGAATACCTTATGATGTAACAAGAGTAAGAGCTTTCGATAAAGCAAGCTCAGAGCCAACAAAAGCAACACCAAAACCTGACTACACTGCATGTATAGGTATGGCTAAAGACGGTAGTGGTAACTTATATATTTTTGGCGACTTCCATACTGATTTTTGTGATAAGGAAACACCAGAAGTTAAAGGTAGGTTTAGGAAGCTGGTCGGTGAAAGAGATCTACTAATCGAGAGACAATGTCTGTTTGACGATCCAGATCAAACACTTGTTATTCTTCCAAGAGATAGTGGCCAAGCAGGAAGATACGAATTTGTAGCGAGTGCACAGAAACTTGCAGCTATAGGATGTACAATAAAAGAAGATCCTATTAACCCTCACAAATCCAAGCTTATGAGGGCAATCCCATTCTTCTCTGCTTGCGAGAATGGATATGTATATATTGTAGAAAGCACGTTTAATCCTGCAACTCTTGAGGCTTATTTATCAGAATTAGAATCTTTTGATGGAACAAGAAGTACAAGTCATAGACACGATGATTGGGTGGATACGACTGCAACAGCGTTTAATCATCTTATTAAGATTCGCAATGTAAGAACTGTTGTCAGGAACCAGATTGATTGTGCTACAGAATTAAAGAAAAGCAATATTGTAAGTGAAGGTGAAATATTCGCATGATGATTTCACATGAGGATATTGATGAAATATTAACAATAATTTTAAAAGTCTTTGACAATGAAAGTGATGAGATAAAGATTGATCCCGACGATTATATAATAGATGTTTATGCTTTTTTGATTGAAGTCGAAGATTTTTTTGAAAGGTAAAGGTGAAGTTTTGCATATTGAAGGATACGATGAAAAGGTTATTCTTGCTAAGGGTTTTGGTGGGGCTGCAAAAAGAAGGTTTATCAACGATATTGTAGCTGCTGTAAAAGATGGATATGATATTAGTGACAGTCATGATATTGAGGATATTCCTGAAGATTTTAATCACAATGATTCCACACCTAAATTTGGCAGTATTAATAGAGTAATCCTTTACAAAAAAACAAGTAAATCTCTTGAAAAGATTATTGAGGAAATGCCTGGAGATCCTATTAAAGTCGCTATCAATGATAAACTTGTCGAGGATAAACCTGTCAAGGATAAACCTGTCACAGACAAACCTAAAAGTAAATCAACAAGAAAACCTAAAAAGGCTAAAAAATAATGGCAACATCTTCTGACATTCCTATTAGATCTCGAAGTGTAGTGAGCAGGGAGGTAGGTCAACCAAGGATTGTTACAAGTGATTATTTTATTCAGGAAATAAGCAAAACAGAGCTTAGAATGCCGAGAAGATTATACACCTTTGATTCTATGATGTTTGATGATGCTGTTTATGCTTGTATTAATTTCACCAATGTTTTGCTTACTATGGGTCTTAAAGATGGGAAGTGTATAGGCAAAACAAAAAAAGGTGAGAAACTCGCTGAATTTGTTAATTATAATCTCAGTAACATGTCATATGGGACTTGGCTCCAGGCCATTAAAAACATGATCAGTTTTATTGTTTATGGCTGGTCTGATCTCAACATTGTAGTAGAAAAAAGGAAATACGGCAAGTATAAAAACAGCTATTGTTTAAAGAAACTTGCCCCAAGAGATCAAAAGAGTGTTTATGGTTGGGTGTGGGACAGAGACTTCAGGGAATGTCTTGGTTTTGTCCAAAAGCCTATGCTTAAATCACATCCAAACTACACAAACAGTTTTGTACCACAAATAGGTATTACTGCTTTACAAGATGGTAGGTATTTTGAAAGTGTTTATCCGTTTATTAAAATGGATCAGCTACTTCATATTACCTATAATTCTACAAACAACAACCCACAAGGCAGTAGTCCACTCTTACATTGCTACCAAGCATGGCGTGAAAAGGTGCTTGTAAGTAGATATGAAGTGAGTGGTATCAGTAGAGATCTTGCAGGTGCTATCGTACTTAGAGTGCCGAATGAGCTTATTGAAAGAGCTAATAAACCTGATGAATATCCTAATGAAGCAAGAGAGTATGTAGCCCTTCAAACAGATGCTGCTGCACTTCATAGCGGAGAAAACAGTTTTATTCTTTTATCAAGTGCCACAGATGAAATCAGTAAGAAGTTCTTGTATGATATAACCTTTCAAGGTGTAGAGGGAGGTGGTAAATTATTTGAAACTTCAAAAGTAATTGAGCAAAGAAATAAAGCAATTTACAATAGCCTTGGTGCAAACTTCCTTCTTATGGGGCAAATGGAGACAGGTAGTTATAATCTTTCTACTACAGGGCAAAGCACACATGGTTTTGTTGTGGAGGACATCCTTGTTCAAATTGCAGATGCTGTACAATATCAAATAGTAAAAAGACTTCTTGCTGTGAATAAAATTAGTGTGAAAGAAGAGGATATTCCTGTATTTGAATATAAAGATCCAAGCCAATACGATAGAGATGTTTTTGGTAAGCTGGTGCAGAGATTAAAATCTGTTGGTGGCTTATCACCAGAGGCGTTAAAGCATCTTTATAAAGAAGCGGGATTCCCTCTTGATGGTGTAGAAGATCTTGATTTTGATGGTAAAGGTACTTCAAGAGCAGGTGAAGGTTTTGGTACAAGTGGATATGGTATGTCTACTGATGTTGGTGCAGGTGATAATAATCTTGAGAATACAGGAACAGCCAAAGCCCTTGTAAAAGATACAGATGGAAATATAATTGATACAGAAACAGGTAGGTTGATTACATATCAAGAAGTATAATTACAATTACTTGATAAGAATTCCGATACTTGACAAAATTGTAATTAATGATTATATTTCTACAAAATTACATTTTCATGCTTTTGAAGTCTCAAGGAAATAATATGCCATATTCTAATATACAAGAAGCAAGAGATAAAGTCAAGGGATTAAAAAATAAAAGTGATAAAGCAGTAAGAGAATTTATCACTATTTTTAACAGTCTTTTGAAAGAAGATGTTCCAGAGGATCAAGCTATTGCAATTGCTCTCTCTAAGGTCACAAAACATACTTTAAAATCATACAATAGTTTTGCAAATAGGATCTACAATGATTTTTATACTTACCGTTCTCGTAATAGTGTAGATAGAGACGAATATCCTTATCCTGTAGATTTTGATGACAAGCATCTTTATTTTAGCTATGAAGGATGTCTTTATAGGATTGAATATAAAATTATTAATATGAAGTTTCAATTCGATCAGTCTACAGTTAAAGAAGTAATTCAAGAAACAAAGTATATTCCGATACTTGTAGATGAAGAAGAGGAAGAACTTCTAAGAAGGAACCCTAAAGTTTATGATGAAAAGATGCTAAAAGCAATAAGAGATTTTGTCATGAAAAGCAATAATAGAATGACTGTTATTAAACAATTTGATGAAGAAGAGCAAATAGCAGTTGAACCTTTATATGCAAAAGTTGATGATGTTGATGCGGATGGTGAATGCATCGGTGAGTTTGAAATGCGTAAGATGCTTGCCAATATAAACAAGTCAATTGATAGCGGTATTCTTGAATCTCACTATCCTCACGGGAATAAAGTAGATTTCTTTAATATTGAGAAGGTTTGGTATAATGAATTTGAGTGTTGCCTTGGTGAGAATATTGTTCCTGAAGGCCAGCCACTTGCAAAAGTAAAATTCAACGATACAGAGATGTGGGAAAAAAGAAAAACAGGCGAACTACTTGGGCTTTCCATCGGATGCAGATGTGGAAACAAAAAAGTAGTGTATGAATATGAGGACGGAGAAGAAGAATAATGCCTAAGAAAGTAATTAAAAAGGTCTATCTGGAAGATTTAGATTTCATGTCTGAAGGCTGTCATATTGCTTACACAGACGGTCTTGGGGCTGCTTCTAAACTTAATAGTCCATATTTACTAAAAAGTTTACTACCTGAAAGTGTCTCCCAAACACAAGAAGAAAAAGGAAATGATAACATGAAGAAAGAGGAAGTAAAAACAGAGGTAGTTAAGGAAAAAACTACTGACATTGAGAAAATGCGTAACGAGCTTGATCAATCAAGAAAAGAGATTGAAGAGATTAAGAAACAACTTGCAGCTTCTAAAAGAGAGCTTGCTGTTGTAGAGATTTCTAAAATTGTAAAAGATTTTGGTTTTGATGAAGATCTTTCTAAGAGTGTAAGCAACGTACTTGTAGATCTTACTGTGGAACAACAGACCGTTATTTCAGAGGCTTTCGATTGTTTGAAAGCAAAACAAGTTGTTGCTGTTGAAGAAAGTGAAAATGAACTTGCTAAGTCATTGCAAGAAGAGGTAGGTGATACTGCTTCTGATGATCAAGCCGTTCTTGATATTCCAACTGCTGAAAATAATCTTGTAAAAGCTATCAAAGCTGCTACTGAAAGAATGATTAATAAAAAATAATGGGAGAAATTTAAGTTATGCCTACTATTACAGATTCTACTCAAAGAACTACTCTTGGCGATCTTGTCAAAGGGTATGATAATTATGGCGATGAGGTATTTTCAGATCATCAGATTTCAGCAGAAACTGTTGTGCTTTCTGGATCTACTGCACCTATCGGTACTATTTTGAAATACAATGGTACTAAGTTCGCACCTATTGCAGAAACAACAGATTGGGCTGCTGATACTGTTACAGCCGTCGGTGATGTTGTTGTACCTACCACAAACAACGGCTATGAATATGTCTGTACTGCTATTGCAACAGACGGTAAAACACATGGGACTACCGAACCTACTTGGCCAACCACTATTGGTGTTACTGTTGTTGATGATGCTGTAACTTGGACGTGTAGACTTCCTTTTATCGACAGAGGTAACTCTTCTCTTCCTAATAAAGATCTTATTTGTATTTCTGTTGGTAATGGTAGAGGTATTGGTTGTGATGATGGTGATATGGCGGCTGTTGCGTCTACTACCATGACGGTTCTTTATCGTGGCCCTGCTACTATTATTGACGATTATGTTGAGTGGGGGACTATTCCTGCTGCCGATCAAGCCGAGATTAAATCTGCTTTTGAGAGACGTGGTATCCACTTCGAGGATAAAGCTACTGCTGTAACACCTAATTATATTTCGTAAGGGAGATTAAAATACAATGGATAAAATGGTTTACAATATTTCTAAAGAACTTGGTGTTGTAGAGGGTAGCCCTTGGCAACTTCAGGATATCACTGAGAGCATTACAACTCATCAAGTTACGCCGGGACTTTTGACTGCTCTTTTGAATCCTAAAAAGATCTATAACATGACTGACACCTTTCGGTATGATGCTCTTGATTATACTCAGCAGCTTCCTGTTGGTAAAGGTTACAGTATGCGTGGAGAGGCTAATCTTACTACTGATAAGCCTTATCAGAAACATTTTGCTATTCCTTCTTTTGGGCTTATGTTTAATGCTCTTCCGAAGGATTGGGCAGGTATGCGTAGGTTTGGTACTTCTAATGAGGTTAAAACCGAGGCAGATGTTATCGCAGAACTTCAGATGAAAGCTAACAAAGCTTGGACACTCTTTACTGAGATTGGTATGGCTCAGCTTCTTACTGAAGATAGCAACTACATTGCAAGTGGCCCATTTACAGAGTATGACTTTTATGAGGACATCACTGGTGGCTCTCGTGGTTCTGCTGTTGCTATGGAGCTTGATGATGATACAGCAAATCATATGGCAATCATGAGAGAAGAAGTAGATAAACTTCGTGATGAGTGCGAGAAAGCTGGTGTCACGTACACTGGTTTTGACTGCATCTGTGGTAATACTACTTTTAATCAGCGTGTGCTTGTAGAAGAAAATACAGGTCTTGCAAGAGAAATGCGCCAGTCTCTTGATATTGCATCAGAAGAGATTCCTATGTCATCTTTCAATACTCCGGGTTCTTTTCAGTATGCTAACTTTGTTGGTGCTCGTGACGGTATCCGTTATATTAACTACGGTGCTGGTATTACAGGTACTCCAATGATCGGTGACACTGAGGCGTATCT
>Ga0272440_1000193_pt1 | contig 51080 bp, 19 predicted proteins | sample SSMMMBAug17_FD_192440 | JGI IMG/M metagenome (GOLD analysis project Ga0272440, IMG submission 192440) | Marine sediment archaeal communities from Little Sippewissett salt marsh, Falmouth, MA, United States - SSM-MMB-Aug17 | ecosystem: Environmental > Aquatic > Marine > Wetlands > Sediment ...
GTACAATCGCCATTGGCTGCCTGGGTGAATGATACATCTGAAAGGGCTATAATACTTGTGTTTGATGATGTCAGCGTAAGAGACAATTCGGTCGCATCTATCGTTTCGCCATCAGAAATCGTAAACGCAATGCCGGTGATTGCTGTATTTGACAAGGTCCGACTTTCTGCGATGGATGAAATACTTGGCCAGTCGTTAATAAACACATAAAAGCTTTCTGTGATGCTATAGCCATCAGTATCTGTTACAGTAATGGTTATATAAACAGTACCACTTGATCCTGTGGGAGTAAGCGCCAGGTCACATGCACTAGAGCTTACCGGTTGTGTCAGGTCAATTGTTAATTTGCTGCTGTCTGATGTTGTAATTGTAATATCCAGTGTTTCTTCGTCTGAATCCAAATCAGTAACACTAAAGGAAATTGGAATCGCTGAAATCACTGATGTTGTGTAGTTATCAAAGGATGCTATTTCTGGCACAGTGGCGACTGTCAGCTCAAAACTACTGTCATCAGTGTAAGATAAATTATCCGATACAGTCACAACAATAGTAACTGCGCCATATTGATCAGTTGTGGGCGTCAGCGTAATCGTGCAATTACCACTTGCTGGCTGAGTATATGATATATTTGTAATTGCAACAATTCCTGGGGCAGAAGAAGTAAAGGTTAGAGACAGTTCATCACTGGCGGTTACGCCATCAGAAATTGTAAATGAAATTGCTTCGGTGGTTGTGTTCATGGTTGTGGTATAATCATCTATGGATGAAATGCTTGGCCAATCGTTTATAAAGACATAAAAACTTTCAGAGGATGAATATCCATCGATGTCAGTAACTGTCATTGTAATGTAAACAGTTCCGGCTATTCCTGTTGGTGTCAGGCCCAGTTCACAGGCACCGGAACTAGCGGGCGGCTGCGATAGATCAATTGTTAATTTGCTGCTGTCTGATGTCGTAAATGTGATATCCAGTGTATTTTCAGCAGAATCCAGATCAATGACAGTGTAGGAGATTGGAATCGATGCATTCACAGATGTTGTGTAATTATCAAAGGATGCAATTTCTGGCACAGTGACGACTGTCAACAGAAAGCTCGTTTCGGTGGAAGTTAAACTATCAGATACAGTCACTACAATTGTCACTGCACCAAATTGATCAGTTGTTGGCGTCAGGGTCAGCGTACACGTAGCAGTCAGGTTGGTAAATGATGTGTTCTCTATTTCGATAATGCCTGTATTGGATGATGTTAATGTTAAATCTAAATCATTGCTGGCGGTTTCTCCATCCGATATTGTAAAGGCAATCGCTTCAGTTGTGTTCATCGTTGTTGTATAGTCGTCAATGGATGAAATTGAAGGCACACTGTTCACAAATACTGAAAAACTCGATGTGCTGTAAGCACCATAATTATCTTCAACAGTGATCGTCAACGTTACAAAACCGCCTGTTTCAGTAAATGTCAATGTCAGTGAACAGCTTCCTGCATCATTTGAAAATTCGGCCTGAGTGATTGACAATATATCTGAATCTGAAGATGTTATCGTCAAGTCCAGGGTTTCCAGATCGACTGTATCGGTATCTGTGATATCAAATGGGATTGAAAGTATGGTATTTATTGTGGTTGTATAGTCGTTAATGGTTGTCGTGATTTCAGGGATGGTTGTGACAGTCAGATAAAAACTCTCTGATGCAGTATATGCCAGATTATCCGCTACAGTGACAGTGATTGTCACCACCCCATATTCATTGGCTGTTGGCGTTAACGTCAGTGTGCAGTCTCCACTTAATGGCTGATAAAATGACGTATTGGATACATTGAGCAATGTTGTATTGGATGAACTCAGTGTCAGTGTCAGGTTTTGACTTTCTGTTTCGCCATCCGCTATTGTGAAAGCGATCGGATCAGTTGCTGTTCCCATAGCAGTGATGGTGTCTTCAATGCTTGACATTGTTGGCCAGCTATTCACAAAGACTGAAAAACTGGTTTCACTGGTGTAACCATCTGAGTCGGTTACTGTTATCGTTAAATAGACAGTGCCACCGGTGCTTGTAAATGTCATGGTGAGTGTGCAGGCCCCTGAGTTATTTATGAATTCTGCCTGTGAAACAGTTAAAATAGATGCATCTGAGGTGCTTATTGTCGGAGTAATACTGTTTAAATCTGAGTCCGCATCAGTAATCGTAAATGAGATCGAAAGCGCAGTGTTGACCTCAGTAATATAATTTCCAATGGATTCAACAATTTCAGGAATGGGCTTGAGAAATAATCCAAAGCTTGATGTGTCTGTAAAAGCATAAGAATCTGTAACAGTCACAGTTATAGTTATCAGGCCATACTCGCCAGTAGTTGGAGTTAGCGTTACTGTGCAGTCTCCAATGGAATCTTTTGTAAAAGTATAACTATCAATTTTGCCTGAAGGCGAATCAGTCAGTGTTAAAACAAGATCTGTGTACGATGTTTCTATATCAGAAACAGTAAATGAAATGGCGCTGATTGCTGTATTGATATTGGTTGTGTAACTGGCAATTGATCCGATTGAAGGATAATTATTGATTGTCAAATCAAGATCACCAGTGGCGGTCAAGCCTTCTGGATCTGAAAGCAAAAACGTAATGGTTAGAAAACCATATTCATCTGTTGTGGGTGTTATGTCAGCTGTACAGTTTCCAGCAGATGTACAGGTGATATAAATATTACTTTCTGAAACCAGTGTGTAATTATTGGAGGTTGGGGTAATGAGTAAACTATCTCCGGAAGTTTCAATGTCTGTTACAGTGAAACTCAGTGAATCCGATTGATTTTTACCGATGATTGTTGGTGGCAAATCACCGAGTTCTGGGGCGTCATTTATGGGATTGACAGTGATCGTGATATCATAGTCCGAACCATCAACAGTGTATGTAAAGGTATCTGTTCCATAGAAATTTGCATCTGGTGTATAAGTAAGATATGGGTTGTTGTCAAATATCGTTCCAGTTGTCGGGGAACCCGTCGCATCAATTGTAAATCCATCAAAGCTTTCGAGGTCATATCCCGCAACGAATGTATAAGGAACATCTTCATCAGTGGTTCTTTCCTGCCATGCGCCTGAAACAATGAAATCTGCGGATTCCATTGATCCTGTGACTTCACAATGAACACTGTTGGACGAGATAATATCATTTATGTATGTGTATGACCAGGGCTCATCCATTCGCCAATAATATTCCAGATCTGTTTCGCCATCTTCAAATGGAACGAATAAGTTTTCTTGAATTTCTTCTTGTGTGCGCACAGCTCCCCAAATACGAATGTCATCAACCTGACCTTCAAAGTAATCGGTAAAATTCGGACCGCATCCAATATAGAACATGCCTGTCAAATCATAAGCCGCATCAGCAGTACTTTCTGTAATCCATTCACCATCACAATAAATGGTCAGGCTGTATGTTGACGAATCATATGCGATTGCCCAATGATGCCACCCTGTTTCTGTATAAGGATTCGTTGTAATCACGCTTGTATCATATGATATTTGAAAGGCATTGGTTGAAGTAAATCCAATGAACAGGCCATCGGCAGTATCTCCCTGGCCGATTATGGCGTGATTGGTATAATCACTTGCTCTATTGGCCCAAAATTCAATTGTAAATGAAGATGAGGTCAGATCAACTCTGCTGGTTTCATCAAAGGCGCAGTCATCAATACCATCTAAATCTAATGTATAGCCAGCACCCGCAATACTGTTAAACCCAGTTCTGGCAATGATGAACTGGCCATCTGTCTTGATACTGTTAAACTCGACAATTTCAGCAGAAGAATCAGTGTCTACATAAGTGGCGTAAGCAATAACATTCCAGCCACCTGTACTCCCATTTTCTCGCCAATAGAGTTTATACATTAAGTTCGTATCCCAAATATGATCATCTGTCTTAAACGTAAAATCTGCATCAAAAGAGGTATCAACATCACGAGAGATTATCCAGTACTGTGATGTTAGCGCATTATTTGGGACAACATTGGGTGCAGAACTGGCTTTTGTTACAACCACATTCGCACCATTATGATAATTATAGTAAAGCTCTAAATTGGCATCAGTAAAATTAACAGTTCCTGCTTGCTCAGTTTGAACAATTCCTGAATATCCCAATGCAAGAGAAGAAATCTCCCATGATGGCAAACTGGCTGTCGGTGTTAAGTATAAACCATAAAAAGAACTTGCTTGATCATAAGTGATTGTATAGGCACCTTCATTCAATTGCCATGATGCCAGAAGATCGGACTCATCACCATTCAGATAGCTGCTCATATATTCCATGATTTCCAGTTGATTTTGATTGGTTGACCAGATACGAATTTGATCCAGTTCCCCTTCAAACATATTTGCAGATACTGGCGCTGCTGCAATGTAAAGATATCCAGTATCACTGTATGCAGGGCTGAAAGGACCTTCTGATGATACATTTGATATTAGTTTGCCATCAATATAAATCTGAACACTACTGGCGCCATCATATGAAAAAGCATAATGATGCCAACTGCTGGTGTCAGTATAACTGGATGCTGTTGATACTGTATAGCTGTCATTATAACTAAAAGTGACATTATCTGAACTGTTAAAACCGATATTCAAATAACTGGCTCCCGCGTCATGCCCCACAATATACATCTCTCCAGTATTGCTGCGCTTGGCCCAAAAATCGATAGTGAATACGCCATCGGTTAAGGCAATTGATTCTTCAGATATCAGATATTCAGAACCTGTAAAGCTCAGCATAAAATCCTCGGAGAGGCCAACTGTAATCACGTCCCCTGTGTCCAGACCTGTCGTATCCACATTAGAAAATATGATTTGATCGTCTGCGAAAGTTGGTGTGCTATGGATGATTTCAAATGTACCTGAAGTGCCGGAACGTTTGAGTAAAACATAGTTGCTGGAAAGCGTCCAGTCTGACATGTCTGCCAGGAAAAGATCAAACGCAATGTCAATATTTCCGCCATTGCTACCAGTGTCTGTTTTATGAACCATCCAGTCCTGCTCCCAGGTCGAATAAACTTCAGCTGGCAAATTGTTTATTGTCAATATATTGGGTTCTCCATTGCGAGCAAACATCAGATAATCACCATCATCATTGAGAAAGTTGGCGTCTGTTACAAACATTGAATCTGACATGGCATGTTCATTGATACTGCCATCAGATGCTTGGCCGATACCGATCACATCAATATCATAATCGCCAGCCGCATTGGTATCACCTGTGTAATAATCGTTTGAACTGAGTGCAATATCATATTTTGATGATAAATAATTGTTGATGAGTATACGTTCAACTGTTGTCAACGCACGATTGAAAACAATCAGTTCAGCAATTTCGCCTGAAAAAGTGTTGCCATCACCATCATTACCGATACGTAAAGCCGAACCAGAACCATTGATATAATAAGGGATCGTATAGCCCAGAGTATCTGAATCATCTGTTTCACCCGCAAAGACTTCAAGGCTTTCTGCCACCAGACCATCGTATAAAAATGAAACAATAGTATAGCCGCCGCTAACAGCGCTGGCGCCAACTATTGAACATTCTTGTGAGCTGGAATCTGCCACAGAAAAGCGGAGACGATCCGAACTGTCCAACTTGCATGCCCAACTGTGGCTATAGGGGGCATCATCTTTGGCAATAATGCTGTTCGTTCCAGTGTTGGCTGTTGCATTGACAACTGCAAATATAGCAATTCCCGCCTTATTTGAAAAATCAAGGTCAGTCGCGTTGTACTCGAAGTAGTCATCACCATTAAAAGCAATGGCTGGAAAACCATTTACAGCATTGGAAACATAAAGAGGCGTGCCGGAAGCTGTACAGGTATAACCATAGTCTGTACTATCTGTCCAGGTTGTCAGAGACTCGCCATCACTTAGGCCTGATAACTCATCCGCTTTGAGCCACAATTGAAGGGCAGCAAGGCCGTTTGTGTCTCCAACGCCGCCAGGGCCATCGTGACCTGTGACAGGTAAAACTGTTAGATAAAAGGTTTGTGTTAACTGGTCTTCGCCACCACATGTTGTTCCACCACTATCTTCCAAAACAACTGTAATTGTCGTTTCGCCATATGCACCGGCAGCAAGTGTAAATGTCAAATCACCGCGTGTGTAATCTGTAAAATCGACCACTGCCATGGCTGGATCTGTATCAAATAAGGCGCCATTATCAGTTGTTAGATTAAACGTGAGACTTTCACCTTCCTCATAAATAGCCCCTTCGTAGACATTCGTTGCCCAATCGGTATAAGAATATGAACCGGTTTGCGTACCGATTCTTTCAAGGACTGTCATATAAATGCCTTTTGCAAATGTGAATGTCGGCGGGTCATTTACCGAGGTTGACACAAGTGTAAACGTAAATGGTGTATAGGTATTTTCAGCGCCTTGTGCTGTATAATCAGTTCCACCACTATCAGTGAGTGTAATCGACAAGACAGCTGTACCAAACTCGTCATCACCAAAAGCATAGAGCAGAGATATCTCGGTAGCATTGGAATCAATCATATCGTCAGTTACTGGCGAAAAATATGGTGGCGTTAGAAACAGGGCTTCATTGGAGCAGGTCAATGTAATGTAAAGAGCTTGAGAGCTTTCAAATGCCCCCTCTGTTAGACTGTTTGCCCATGAGCTCAAACACAGTGAACCACTGTCTTCTGTAACTGTGTAGGCATTTGTGGAATAATCGCTTGATATGGATAGTGATGGCTGGTCATTTACTGGCGTAATAACTATTGAAACAACTGCTGTGCCAGTATAATTAAATCCATGACTGGGAATAGGGTCTTCAGTGATGGTATATGTGAAACTGTCAGATCCATAATAATCTGCGATTGGCGTGTAGGAATAGTAACCATCGCCATGATTGAAAACAATGCCATATGATGCTGTTGGATCTCCGCTTACGATAGATAAACTGGAACTTTCATAGTCAGTGGCTTGGGAGAGTAAATCATCGGTTGTAACAGTGTAATCTTCAAACACGTAGACTGTTGGTGTTACTGCTACCGGGGGATTGTTGATGAGTTGCCATTCGTTGACATCGGAACCTTCACTGATGGTGTCTCCGACAACTGTTAGTTCTCCTGTTTCAAGAATACCAATGGTGGTTCCATATCCGGCGACAACTTCATCAATCACTGTCCAGGTGGAAACATCGCATTGTCCACCAGTATTCGATCCTGTCGCAAGCGGTTGGTCTGAATTATCGACAGCTACAGTATGAGCAAAACCGGCAGAAATATATTTTATATTGCTCCAACTTGTAACATTACCCTGTCCGGATGAGTTCATACCCGCAAATTCGACTGTGCCATCTTTTTTTAAGCCCAGGGAATAATAACCGCCTGCAGCAATTTGTATGATATCCGTCCAGTTTTCAACATTGTCACACTGACCTTCATCGCAAGGTCCTGACTTGACAACGCATTCTACTGTATTATCATCTTTCACCCCGAGACTATGGTAAAAACCGGCACTGACCTGGGAAATATTAGCCCAGGATGATACCGCTATCTGATCGCATTGATTATCACCCAGGCCTGTAACTGCTCCATTTTCATCAACCGCTAATAAATGATTTTCGCCAGCAGCAATATAGGTTATTTTCGAACCATCGAGAGATGAGACATCACAAGAACTATAAAATAACAAACCAGTGCAGTATACGTTGCCTGTGTAGTCAAGTGCGGCAGAAAATAAATTACCCGCTGCAACCTGTGAAATATCGCTCCAGCCGCTGACATTGCATTCTCCCGCAGCATTTAATCCGGTACACTGCACTTTGTTTAATGTTGTGATTGCAATGCTGTGAGTTTGGCTGGTTGCCACTTTACTGGTTGCATGAACGTCAATATGTAAAAAGGGCAAAAATATGCATGAAATTATCACAAAAAATATGGACTGGAAAACTTTTAAAAAGAAAAGATAAATGTTTTCGGCCTGTAAAGCATAAACTTTTTTTCTATTATTTCTTTTTTTTTTCATTGTATTTCTCTTTCGTCTCTCAATACTCATGCTTTTCTTGAGATACATACTTGATGATCAGTAGAAAATTTCAAAAAAGCTTGAATATCGATTAATATTAAGGTTATTGCACTTTTTTGGAACATAATGCCCTTCGGGCAATTTTTTTATTTTATGAGTATTTAAGCGCTGAAAATAAGTTCCTCGTTATTGAATATTGTTGATTCGTTTCTGCACCATGTTTACACTGAAGAAGATGAAATAAAGACACTTTTAATTCATCTTTTTCATCTTATTCAGTGTAATCATGGTTCAGAAACGAATCAACAAACATTGAATAATGATATCTTTCGAATTTTTGTTTTTCCGATACATTAAACTAACTCTTTTTTTTCAGTATTTATTTACAATATATGCAAAAATCATGAAAGTTGAGTGCGGTTTGATCTTTTTTTTGAGATTATAGTATCGATCCGATGAGGTGATCCAGGCTGCCATAACTCTTTTTTTCAGTATTTATTTACAATATATGCAAAAATTATGAAAGTTGAGTGCGGTTTGATCTTTTTTTTGAGATTATAGTATCGATCCAATGAGGTGGTTCAGGCTTCCATATAACAACGATAGTTGGGCAATGGTTAAGTTATCAATGTTCTTGATAAATTGAGTCCCAATTAATTGGCCCATTTGCCATAATATGGCATCAGTAACAATACCATAAACAGGTAAATCTGAATTGCCATTAAACTTTTGAGATGCAACGAGTTCTGCAAGGCATTGCCCCCAGCCTTGTTCAAAATCATTTTTCTTGGCTTCAACAACAAATAACAATCGGTTTTTCCAAAACAGTTTTTCCGAGTTCTGATTTTTCAGAAAACATATAGTCCGGTGTACCGGTGAGATCAGCATCATAGTGCAGCTTTTTTTGTATCCAAAAGGAATAGCGGGTAAAATGGTTTTTGTAAACTTCCCTTAGCAAAGGGGATATAATTAGCTCACTGCGAGAAGCTTCAGAAGCATAGATATCCAGGTTTGTTTGATAGAATTTAAAATCATTCACAAATGTTTCTGGTGGTTGTAAATCATGAAGGGATAAAAAGTTACTTTCTTTGTAATGAATGCGGTATTTTTGCTGAACTTCTGAAATCGTGTGAAAATCGCTAAAAGCCATTTTAATGCCTCCATTTTTAATGTGTGGGGCATTCCTAAAATGCGTCCCTTTGGTTGAATAATGTGTTTTAAAATGGAGAAGTTATTTTTCTATCTTCCCAAGAATCAAACTGTCAATAAATCTTCCTGTTGACACCATGCAATATGGTTCTTTTTTAAAAATTTAATCGTGTTATTATAAAAGCCCCCAGCAGAATAAACAAACATGAGTACCTTTTTAACTTTTTCAATAGATATCAATTCATTTGATTTATCCAAAAAAATCTCCGCTTCTTTGATTGAAAATGGTTTTTTTCGCTTTTTTACTTCTCCAACTAATGAATATTTCTCTGATTTTGCTTTTGCAAAAATATCTATTTGAATATTTTTTTTGTATAAAGGTGATGCTGAATAAGTCCAGACGCTTTCGTATTGAGCAAAGGTGAAATCCGCTGGAAGATTTTCAAACATGGCCTGTATTTTCTGGCTGTATTTGCTTTGGAAAGCCCGATATTTCAGAAGATCAATTAAAGCGTACTCCGCATAAATGCCTTTGGTTTGATTCAATTGTCCCTGAATCTGTTTGAATTTTTTTTCAAATTGTGCCATCATTTCCTGGTATTTGTGGGTAATCTCACGTTGCGGGTCAAAATGCTCAAGATCCCCGCCAAACTCGGCGAGAAAAACCTTTTCAAATATATTATCCTGTATCGCTTGATAAGTATATCTCGAACCACCGCTGTTGACAATATCAGACATAATCAGCGCCTTTAATTTTTTCTCCAGTTCTCGCTCAGGTATATCTAAACCTAATTCCTTTATCAACTCATAGCGCGGAACTTTACGATTCCTATGCTGACACAAATATAAAACAATTCGTTTGGCATGAATGTTGTTGACTTCATCCAGTGCAAAGTTCAAATACTCTAACCATGTATTTTTGATAATGCCGCCCGGATTCATGGTTTCAAATTCTAATGTCTTGATAATTCCTTCTTTTGTGGTCAGATCTTTATTTGAACATTGACTTCTGAATAATGCACTAATATAAAATGGACTCCCTTCAGCCAATATGGCAATCAAGTATGCAGATTTTTCATTAACAGGGATTTGTTCAATATCAGCATATCTAAAAATCATTTCAATGGATTCATCTTCAGACAAATTTTCAAATGGAAAAACAATCAATCTGCCGGGGAGCATTTTGCTGATATCAGACATGAGCCATCCGACCCAGCTTCCTGTGATTAATAAGGGTGCATTTTTGTACTCTGCGGTATGAAGATAGCTGGCTGCAAGATCATCAATCAAAAGCCTGTTATCCGGATCTCGAAAGATTTTTCGATTAAGATATTGAAACTCGTCAATCATCTGAACAATGCGTTCATCATGGACTTGTGCGACCAGTCGAGGGGCTTCACGTGCGATATCCCACATAAATGCAGAAGAGTTATTGGTTTCAGCCAGGCGAATATCGATAATAAATGGTATCAAGTGGTTCTGGCCTTCTTTTCGCGAACTTGCGATTGCCAGATCATAATCATGTCTGGAGTAGCTCAGATATTCAGTTTTTCTTGTCTTAAATGCCAGATACTGAAAGATAAAGCTTAAAAAGAATTGTTTGCTGAAATTATTCAGATTCTGTTTTTCTTCCTTAATTTCAAAGAAAAATGGAATGATCTTATCATTATTATGAAATACAATATTATATAAACGTTGTAAAAAGGAGGTCTTCCCTGTTTTTCTTCTGGATAGAATCGCCATGCTCATGGATAATTCGCGTTTTATTTTTTCGACCCATTGAAGAATTTTGAACATTTCTTGCTTGCGACCTGTAAATAATTCAGGGTTGCCTATTTTTTCCTTTAAATAGTATTGCATACGCATCGTTTTAAGGTAAAAAATACCTTATTTTAAACAGGAGTTTTAAAGCAAATCCGGCTTATTGTCGCAATAAAAACAAACTGTATTCAGGTATCAATCGGTTCGCCTGAGTTAACAGCGCATTTTGAGATTGAATTTGAATTGTGGCTGTTGAGGAATTCATGGTCTCATGTGTCATATCTGCATCAACAATCCGGTGTTTGGAATCCTCCATTTGCTCAGCCGCTGACTCTAAACGATTTATAATCGATTCAAAACCACTTTCGTACGCCTGAACATCAGAGCGAATACCTTCAACATATGTAGTTGCTTTCTCTATGATATCCAAAGCTTCTTCGGCATCGTCCTTAAAGGTAATGTCAATTGCATCCAGTGCTTTTAGTGTGGGTAAATAAGTTGCACTTGATGATGAAAATAAGGCATCAGTGGAACCGGAAAAAACAATAAAAGGTTCATCTGATTGTAATTCAACATAGCCGCTCGCCATAACAGAGTCTACCATGTCAAATAATAAAGAATTTAAAAAAGCCCCTGTTGGGTTAATGGTTGTTTCACCATCAAATTCCAGGCCAGCGTATTCTAGCTTTGTGAACCCTGCTGAAATTGAACTTGAGAATTCTTCAATACCAATGTTATACCCCTCTTCGGAGTGCAGGTGGATAGCCTGATGGTCTGCAGATAATTCGGGCTTGATATGAGTTGACGCATATGCAGATTGTAATTCATCATAAAGAGGTTCTAAATCATACAATGTTGAAGAATCCCCTAATGCGGATAAAGTTGCACTGATCGAAACTTCTGAAGACCCATGCATGGTAAATGAAACATCAATATCTGGTGTCGATCCTCCTATATCTGTCATATCATAAATTTTTAAAAATGTTTCCGCTTTGGCTGTAACGCCTGTTAAATCACTTTTCTGATTAATTGCATCAGCAATTTCTTTGGCTGAATACTCACTTTCAATTTCAATATATTCAGCCCCCATGTGTCCTTGAATCGTAATACTGTCAGTAGATGCTACACTATTTTGGATGCTGTCATAATCCATTTGTGCTTGGGGCACTACCATCGTGCCATCAGAAACTACCTGATGCAGTCCCACCTGATCCGGCCTAGCCGTCTTCAAAGAAACACTCATCACCTGCCCCACATCTTGTCCCACCTGAATATTCTGCGTGCGATAGGTCCCATCCAGCAATTTTCGTCCCCGAAACGTGGTTTCATCGGCAATCCCTTTAAGTCGATCCTGAAGATTTTCAATTTCTTTTTGAAGGGTTTGTCGATCATCTATATCAAGATTTTTATGGGTGGCTTTATCCGCTAGCTCTTTCATATAGCCCAAAATATCTGTGTATTCATTGAGGGAGCTTTCTGCAACTCTGGCAGCGGTTAACGCCTCATTGGTATTTTGAATGGCCTTTGTCATTCCCTGAACTTGAACATCAAAACGATCGGCAATGGCAAAGCCTGCCAGATCGTCACCGGCATTAATTACGCGTAAACCGGTTGAAATATGCTCAATTGATTTAGACAGGGCTTCCTGACTTTTAGCGTTTTCTTTGTTTAAACTCTGGGTTTGAAGATAACTTAGTGATGTTAAATATGGGATGCTGGTATCGACTGTACTCTCCATAGGGGGACCTCCTATCTTGTTTCTTTTTTGGTGGTGTTCATCATTGAACGATCCAAAAATGAATACTTTATACAAAGTATTTGGTGAAAAAAAATTAAAAAGCTTACCCATATCATCGGATAAATATCAATTATCTTAAATAGATTCCTTAAATAATACATCAAGCAATCAAAACAGTCTAAGCTTTCTTGAAAATACTTGACATGTTATCACACTGTCGCGTATGGTTTGTCGTTAAAAACCGAGAAGGAGGAAAATTGAAAACACCATGTTGATTCAAAAATATCAGTTGAATACATTTCCATTGATTATGTTTAGGCCCCCGGTATGAAGATACTTTTTATAGATAACTATGACTCTTTTACCTATAACCTGGTTCAATATTTTCGTATTCTTGATTGTAATGTTCAGGTGATTCGAAATTCAGACATCAGCTATAAACATAAAATAAATATCGCTGATGCTGTGGTCATATCTCCCGGTCCGAAACGACCGGGACATGCTGGATTTTCAAAAAACATTATTGAAGAATTTTCAGGAAAACTGCCTATTCTAGGAGTCTGCTTGGGCATGCAGGCGATCAATGAGGTCTATGGAGGAGCAACTTGCCATGCCCCGGTTCCTGTGCATGGAAAAATCAGCTTGATCTTTCATAGCGCTCAAAGGCTCTTTTTAGGGCTGCCAGAATCCTTTCAAGCAGCACGCTATCATTCATTAATCATCCAAAAAGCAAACAGTTTACAACTGGATGCCTGGACGGATGATTTATTGCCAATGGGTATTTCAGATCCTGACAATCATGTGTATGGTGTTCAATTCCACCCTGAATCCTTTTTGTCGGAGTGTGGATTGTTGCTGCTTGATAACTTCATTAAATCCGCTGTGTGAGTTTTAATCCCACACAACATCCACAACCATCTCAAAATCATCTCCAGCAAAATAGTCATCTGCACCTTCCCTTCCTATGCCATTGTCATCCAAAGCCCATTGTGTTATCTCGTTGCCATCAGCGAGTCTTGCAATACACTGAATATGATATGCCTGTCCTGCCTCAAGTCCAATAAACGAAAAAGAACCATTTTCATCGAGTTGTGTCTTACCGATATATCCGCCAAAGGTTTCATCTGTTTTTTCAAACAATTTAATGACAACAGAAACACTCTCAGGCGGAATATCTCGATACCGATCCAAAATTCGACCGGTAATGGCATGGGGGCTTGTTTGATGTAAGGTAAAATGGATTGTATCCCCGGCTTTTTTTCCGCCCTTACTTAGAGAGATGTATCCATCTGCCTGAACATTGATTTCATAATCAAAGACCGTGTCAAGCAATCCGGCAATTTCAAAACACCCCTGGTTATCACTAATACCTGTTACCGCCATTTGTGCTTCAGTAGATCGAATCATAATTCGGGCATTTTTTATTAAACGTCCAGATTGATCCTTGATACACCCATTGATCGTTGCCCCGGAGACCAGTTTCAAATCTTGTTCATTCGGGTATTGTGCCTGTGTGTCTAGCGAGAGTTCAAGTGGTGTAAAACCTGGCGCATTCACACGCAATATTATTGTAGATTGCCGTGGAATATTGGATAATGCATATGTGCCATCTGGGTTACTCTGACCCGATATTAAAAATGAATTGTCTGTGGCATACACCGAAATATTGGTGCTTTTCGTGTAATTTACCCATGATCCTGAATTTCGGTCCAGAACCTGAACATTACCTTGAACACGAATCCCTTCAATGAGAACAATCGTGCGGTTTTTTGAAGCATTTAACTGAATCCCTTTTTCCTGAAAAATAGCCAGATCAACATCAGAATGTGGCGTGACGCGAAGAATATAGTCATCAGCGGCTTTCAAGCCCTGAATATTGAATTCACCAGAATTGTTTGTCTGTACACTTCTGAAAATATTTGACATACTGGACCATAAGACCACGCTGACATTTTTTTGGCCATCATTATTCATATTCGCAACACGACCACTGAATGTAAAGCCTTGGGTCATGACAAACAAGACGTTTTCAGCATAAATTGCCACTGGAGCACGTGTTTGATCAATATATGAACCATCAACTGACTGTACGCTCACCTTAAAATCCAGGGCATCGGGTAATCCAGAAATTGAGAACTGACCATCATTATCTGTATGCGCACTGCTTCCTGTTTCAGCAGTTTCTGACCAGGCGGAGACCCAGATGCCAGTGATGGCCTTACCGGTTTCATCAGTAACTTTACCTTTAATCCAACCGGTTTGAATCAATGATAATTGCAATGAAATACTACTATTGTCAATACTCAGGTACGTGGCTTTACTCCGATTGATTGTCATGCCAGCCGCAGCATAATACTGAATGGATTCGCCAGGATGATGGGCTGCAATAATGTAATCTGAGGCCTGTCCCAGTCCATCCATTTGAAAGTATCCCCGATCATCAGTTACAACACCATAATAAATACCGGTCTGGTCAGACTGGACTTCAATGATCATCCCATAGACCGGTTTATTTGAGGTATCTGTCACATAGCCTGATATTCTTCCTCCTGATGACAGAATGAAGTCAATCTGTTCCGCATCACTGGTATTCACAAGCCTGGCTTCGCTTCGTTTCGTTGTTTGATCATAAAAAAGGTCCTGATAACTGGCAGACCAGGCACTTACAATATAATCACTGGCGCTTTGCAGACCATGCAATTGATAATCAACTTCGGTGCTAGAAACAATCAACTCTATCCCCTTTCCTGTTTGAAGTTGATCTGAATAGGCATCAATCCAGATCGTTGTGCCAGTTTGGGGGATCTCTGGTAATGTAATGCTGCCTGAAATAGAAGCTCTTCCCGGAGGCGGCAAATTAAAATCAATATCACCCGCATTTCCATTAGAAATATCGATCATTTGGGCCTCAGTCCAATGACTGGCATTATCAAACACGATAAATGGATAATGTGTGGATCGTAATTCCACACGAAAATCATTGCCTGATTTCAAATTATCAAATCGATAATCGATTGGTGCCCCATTCCCTTTGATATGAATGGATTTAGCCACGTTCAACGCCTTTGACCAAGCAGTGACAGTGGCTTCTGTGCCAATTTCAAGGCCGAGAATTGTTCCAGAAATTAGACGATTGGGCTTTTCCAGAGTCACATCCAATTTGTTATCGCCATCAGATAATGTGATTGCATTACTTATATCATTGTATTGCGCATGACTGAATCGGATCTGATAACTACCTGGCAAAAGACCTTCAATTAAATAGTTTGGCCCAAAAGCGCTATTCGAACTTAAGGTAGAGCGCCATGCCTGTGTATCTGTTGACCATGCCTCAATATAAACGCCATCAATGGCGTCATTGTTAAACGTTACCCTGCCAGACAATTGACCGCCCTTGATTAAAATGAGATTGCGTTGAATGGTTCGTGATGGCTGTACTCCCTTTGCCAAATCCCACTTATGAACAGTTTGATTGGGTGCATCTTCAGCATAGAATGATGGTACATAATCGGGCGAAATTACAGATATCACGTAATCAGTGGCATCAGCTTCAAGGCCGGTGATTTCAAAACGACCTGTGGCATCAGTGGGGACATCACCACCGGTCTGTGTAGATTCTGACCAGACATTGACCCAGATGCCTGAAGGTGCAGGTGCGTCAGAAGTATCAAGGAATAAATACCCTCGGATGATTGCTCCTTTTTGAAGAATAAAATCAATATTCTTTGCGCCAGCACCCGATACATTCACCGGATTGGCCTCTTCTTTTGTGCTTTTGTTTGAATAATAAGTCAGTGGATAGTACACGGGATATACCGCAACAATATAATCATTGGATGGTGGCAAGCCTTCAATTAAATAATCTCCATTAACATCAGTGACATCAGCACCTCGCCCGCCTGTACTTTGAGATTGCGCAGAAACAGTGACCTGACTTAATGGAAGCCCATTAAAATCGGTCACTGTTCCGGAAATGGATGCGCCCCCCTGCAAATTGAAATCCACATGGTCGGTATTTACATAAACAAGTGTCGCATTTTCTCTCTGAGTTTGATTATCATAAACCTGATAAGGATATGGACTGTCCTGAACCTCAACAATATAACTGACCGGCGCACCTTCATGTTCAGGTAGCAATCCGATAATTTCATATTCTCCCAAATCATTGGTAAATGCCCCAAAACCTGCTTGTAAAGCACTTGACCATGCATTGACCCATTGGCTTGCCAGAGGATCGCCATCCACTAAAACTGTACCGCGAATAAATGGATCAGAATGGATAAAAATATTTATGCGGCTCAATTGTTCCATCTCAACAGGCACTTTAGTGGCTGCCTGCCAGGCGCTGGCACTGGTTGTCGGCAAATAAATACCGGGTGTCTTGTCGGATGGTATCGTGAAGTAAAAGAATTGCTGCAATTCTGATGACCATACATAAATGCGATAGTCTGATGCGGGGCGCAATCCATTTATTTCAAAATGATTATTTTCATCAATCGTGGTAGAGCGTCCCATACCAATACTTTCCGACCATACTTCCACCACAAAAGTTTCATCAAAGTCGGTCTGATCAATGATTTCACCACTCAGTCCATTATTCGGTGCCGGCTCAAGGATAAAATTTATATCCATGGCATCATTGTCCATTGTTGAGACAGGTTGGGCCTGGTCGAAAGTATCTTGTTGATTGAAATATTGACAAAAATACGCACTTTCACCATCAGGCGGGCAGGCAGAAACATGTAATGATTCGTAAACCGGTAAGCTGATGACTGTATAATTACCCTTTATGTCTGAGGTTGTTTCTTGGATAACGATATTTTCTTGCCAGACTGAAATGTTGAATCCTTCAAGGCCTTGGTTGGTATCCTTTCCTGTCACATTTCCAGAAATTGTTCTTCCTAAAACCTGAATATAGTTTTTCTTTTCAATCACTCGAGTACCGGCTTCAGCAGTGACTGTTAAACTGACCGAATAATTGCCAGGTTCTTCATAGGTATGTGAGGGGCTAATCTCATCTGAAGTATTCCCATCGCCAAAATTCCAGTTTCGATTGATAATGGTATCTTCTTTGGTTTCAAGAAACTGAACCATGAGTGGTGCCACCCCCAGACGCTGGTCTGCTTTAAAATCTATTTGAACAGGCATACGTTGAACATTGATGACATTTTCTTTAACCAGGGTATTTGTTCCCCCAGGGCCACTGACTGTCAAGCTAACTGAATACATACCTGGTACAGCATATGTATGCACGGGTGATGGCAAACCGCTGCCGGAATTATCACCAAAATCCCAATGGTATGATAGAATATCGCCTTGAGATTGATCCATCATTTGAACAGTTAATGGTGCATAACCTGTGAGAGGGTTGCCATCGAACTGAGCAACCGGTGGTGTTACAGGTTTGAAATATGCAGCGATTTCATGATTCATTGAGATATTTTTGAATAGATATTCATTTGTCATCCCAATAGAAATGTTGTCTATTCGAATATCAGCAATCGCATAGCCATCATTTGGGACAATTGTAAACGAAAAGTTTTCACCTGCAAAAACAGATTGGGCTTCAGCAGGATAAATTGATCCACCCAAGCCCGCTTTTGGGGTGATCGTAAAGGTATCTGCTTCTCGAAAATATACTTGAATACTATGATTTTCTCGTATATCAAAAAAGATATATTCGGATACTGGCCCCACAGGCTTGCCATCAACATAAACCATATCAACCTGATACGTTGGGTCAGGAATAAAATAAAATGGTAAATATGCACCTTCTTTATCAATGGCAATGGTTCCCTCAGGATCAATTTTGCCATGATTATATGATGTGGCAGTGATCAAATAAGGTGCCATATGAACATTAAAACAAAAGGTTGTGGAAAGTTGAGAGTCATCTGTTGCAGTGATGCAGATATCTGCCGCACCACCATTGTCTACAACTGGTAGAATTGATAATGACAGAAAACTTGAAAACCCTGCTTCAGTTGTAAACTGATAACTTTGGCCATTGTCATTAATTGATAATGCGTTGTCATTATTGGGGATAACGTTTTCATTAAAGGAATTGATAGACATCTGAATATCCCCACCTTCGGCATCAGTGACTGTAAATGAAAGCAGGGGAATGTCTGTTCCCAGTGCAAATACTTGATCGGGTATTTGAGAAATGATCGGCGCGTCCGGCACTGGAGTTATTTCAATGATTATTGTTCCGGTAAGAGATAATCCCTCAGGGTCGGTAATCATAACAAATACTGATGCAAGGCCATACCAATCTGAGTTTGGCGGCGTCATTGTCAATAATCCCTTGTAAATACTCACATCTAAAGATTCACTGCTTGCTGTCCAGTGAAGTTGATCATCAGGATGATCAATGTCAAGAACATATGGGTTGAGATCTAAATGAAATTCTGTCAGAGCTTCAGGGTAGCTAGCTGAAGGGGTTCCAGTAAACTTTGGCGGATCATTGTCTGATAGAATTGAGAATGAAAATCGTCGGGTTTCAGTTAGCTGACCATCAGTGGCCAGAACTGTCAACATGGTTTGACCATAACTATCTTCTGATGGATTGATAACTGCAGTTATCTGTGCCGCATTGCCGCTGGTATCAATCACGAATTTATGATTATTGACCAAAAGAATTCGTTCACCGATAAATGTGCATTCTGAAGGCTTAACCAGCAAGGAATTATCAGATTCCAGCCAGATTGTGAGGGGATCTGATTCCTGATCAGACAACGAAATGGGAATCGATACCGCTGTGTCTTCAAGTGTAATGTGGCTGTTGATTTTGGCAATGACCGGCGGATCATTTACTGCATTTATTTTAAAGGAGAGCATCTGGATAATATCAATTCCAGGGCCATCGCCGCTAAAGCCATTGTCGTTCATTTGCACCACAATGTGGGCTTCACCCAGTTGATCCGGTAGCGCCCAATAGTACATGCCATTTAGAGCGTTATTTATATCAGTTATTTGTCCTTGAAAAACGACTGCATCAAAATCCTGAAATTTTCCTTGAATCAATGTCAGATTTTCGGTCGCCAATGCATTTAATGTTAGAAGTCCTTTGTCAGTAGAAATTCGTATGGTCATAGTGCCTTCACGAACATCAGGATCGCGTATTTGTAGATAATTTTCTTCATAATTAAAGCGCAATTGGCCTTCTTCAAGAATATCAGGCATGGATTGAAAATCATTGACTTGTTCATTGTCTAACCACAGCCCTGGACGATCATTGCTGGCTTTGACATGAATGGTTCGAGTGATGGCCTCACTGCTATCCACACCATCATTCACAGTTACAACAATGCTGCGAGTATTTTCATTGGGATTTTCGGTAGAATGATTAAAGGTAAGGCTGTCTAATACAGACTCATAGTCAATCCATGATGACAGCCCCAAAAAGGTGACGCTATCACCTTCAGCCACAGCAATGATATTCTCATTAAGGATATATGAAAGCTGATCTCCATATTGATAATTATCACCAATGCGAACGACCGCCTGTAACATATCATTGTGATCTGGATCAAAGATGTTAATTCCTTTTAAAATCGTGATGGGTGAACTGTTTTCAATATAGGTCATGGGTGTAAACATGCCGCTTACATGGGGTGGATCATTGACCTCCCTGACATGAACTGTAAAATCATGCACATGACTATATTGTTCTGAATCTAAAGCGGTCAAAATAAAAGGTACGTCACCCGCCTGGTTCAGTTCTGGTCGGCATACCAATGTCAACGAAGCGGACGCATCAACCCCCACACGAATGGTGTATTGATTGTTTGATTCTTGAATAATTGCCGGACCTGTCAGTGATGTTCGTTCCGGTTGAATTATTTCTGATGCAAACGATGCAACAATTAAAACAATGTCATCGCCATCAACATCGGTAATCGTAAAAGGAATGCGTATTTCAGTATCCTCATCAAAAAACTGGTCTGGAATCTGTTGAATTTGTGGTGGATCGTTGTCGCTTAAAATAAGCGTGTGTAGCTCGAAAATTTGCCATTGGCCAGTGCCCAAACCATTATGGCCATGATCATTGATTGTAAAATAAATTATTTCTTTACCCTGAACATCAGCAAATGCGGAATAGACCATACTTTCCAATGCGGTATTGATTGATGTCAACGAACCAGAAACAGCAATGTGAGTCATTGAGTGTGGGGTGATTTGTATCGCCGCACTGGAATTCAATGAAATGGTGCCCTTCTCTGTTATTATTTCAAGGGTCAGATCGTTTGCCAGAATGTCTGGGTCTTTAAGAGTAATCTGGCCCATATGGTTGTTATCAAAAATTAATTGTTCTTTTTCATACAAAGGTGAAATTTCAAGGGTATTGGCTATGGCAGTATTGCTCAAGTATAACTCAGGATGATCATTGACCGCTGCAACAGGGATAGTCAACAGTGCGGGAAGGCTTACTGTTCCATCATTTTCAGTTAAAACAATCTCAATATGGCGATCCGTTGAAGAGGGGCTATCTGATTCATGGGTAAAAGCGATTTGTTGAATTAGTCTGGACATCGCCTGTCTGGAGACATTATTGCTCAAATAAATGTTCAATAAAGTGTCGCCTGTTTGCCCGCCTGTAATAATTCCCAGTGGAATGCCACTGTAAAACACGTTTAGATTGCCACTGACTTCGATCACTTGAATCGTATTGTTATCAATTGAGTCCTGGATAAATAGACGATCCTCTGTTTCAAAATTTTTTGTTAATTGCACTGACAGATGGCCCAGATCAAAACTAAAGGAATCAACATCAAACAACTCAGCATCTGCGCAAACCATCAATGCTGTGGTATTTTCAGTATACGTTTTTGTATGCTGCGCCACTTGTATTTCAGGTGGATCATTTACCGATTGAATGACAGCAGTAATACTTTTTGAGTTTTCAGCCATATCATCAGAAACAACTAACGTGAGCATGCAGGTACCACTTTTATTGGTTTGTGGAACAATTATGGCTTCGAACTGATTGTTATTGCATGTAAAGTCTATGGATGCCGCATTAATTAAAGATTGATCTTCAGACATAAATATCGGCGTAATGGAACAAGGGGCGGACTCTATATCTTCAACTAAGAAATTGAGAGAATAGGGTTGATCTTCAATTAATGGAATCATTGATGGGCCAGTAATATCGGGTCGATCATTAACAAAAAGTGGAAATTGAACCGATTGCGTCAATCCTTGTGGATCGTGAACAGTCACTATAATGTTGACAGTACCCTGAATATTTGCCTGTGTTTCAATAAACAGCAATCGTCCCACAATGGTCAGGTCTGATTCTCGAATCATTTCAGGGTTTGAAGAATGAGCGGTAATTGTTAAATTGTCTGCCTGGGTTTCGAGATCGTTAAATGTCAAGAGAATGGGTTTCTCAATCATTGTATCTTCACTGGTTTTTTGTGGTGGAATTGAGTCAATGTGTGGGGGGTCGTTAATATTTTCAATAAATAGTTGAATGCAGGATGTTACAGCCATTTTTTCTGCATCTACAAGAGAGATGCAGATATCAGCCTTGCCTTGTGCATCAGGGACAGGCGATACTGTGAGAACAGAATTGCCATTGATATGGTTGATTTTAATATCTTCCTGATTCACCATGGAAAGATCATCCGTATAAGCATTGGCAGTCAAAAACTGGCTTTCGGTTTCAGCATCAGCACTCATCCATTCAAATGGAATTGCATCGTGATCTTCTAGTAATGTAAACGCATTGTAGAAACCATCTGGGGTGTTATCATGTAAGTCAACAGGGTAGTTACGAGCAGTTGGTGTGCTGTCTCCCAATTGACCGGAACTGTTTTTCCCCCAAAGCATGACATGTCCATTATCCAGGATGGCCATACTGTGATCATCGCCAGCAGCAATGGACTCTACATGATCCAGTGGAATCTTTTCATTCTCTAATGTCACCTTTGTAGGCGTATGCGTTGAAGTATAGTTTCCAATTCCCAATTGGCCATAAATATTATTACCCCATGCCATGACATGACCATCAGTGGTCAGCGCCAGGGCATGTTGATGTCCTGCAGCGATGGCACGACATGGAGTTTTCAATTCTATGAGATGTGGATATTGAATAGATTTTTCCTCGCGCGGCACCCCTAATTGTCCGAATGAGTTTTCACCCCAGGCCCAAACCAGGCCATCATTGGTCAATGCCAGCACAAAATTTTCTCCTGATGCGATGGCGACAACCCCCTGAAAAGGTCCACCATCTGCATCCAATACTTGAATGGGAAGTGAGTGCATGTTTTGCGTACCATTGCCCAGTTGCCCCCAATTATTTTGTCCCCATGCCCACACAGCATCTGTGTGATCAAGCGCGACAGAATGAAATCTTCCGGCAGAAATAGCTCTTATAGGATTCAAAGGTTGATTGTTATTATTGTATGTCAACTGAATAGGCGTTTGTACTGGATCCAGACGACCTGTACCGGTTTGGCCGAAAGTATTATCACCCCATGCCCATAGTTTCCCTTCATGATTCAACGCAATTGTATGGCGTCCACCCAATGCCAGACTTTGTAAATTATTTATGGACGTTTGCATCAATTGAGGAGTATCCGCAAAAGCAATGTTTTCAATACCCAATTGGGAAAAAGTATTATTTCCCCAAATATACAAACTACCATCAACTGTCAATGCGGCTGCGTGAAGGTCACCTGCATACAATTGGCGCACATTGTTCATCAAAGGAACCGGCGAAAATTGATTATCTGCCTGTCCAATGCCCAGCTGTCCCAGATCATTCAAACCAAATACAACCGATCGACCCGATAGATCGTGAATCAATGTAAAATTACTGCCACAAGCACCCGGTGGCAGCATTGACAGGATCGGTGAATCATTGTCTGTCAACACAGTGAATGTAAATGTAGATATTGTTTTCAGGCCATATGGATCTTTGACTGTTATCTGAATGATTGCTTCACCCGATCGATTCCGGGCGGGTTTAATGGTCAGTCGTCGCGTGGCGCCAGAACCATCAATTTTAATATTTTGTTGGGGTACCAGGTATTCATTCAAGGATAGAATGCTTAGCTCCAGTTCACTTGGAGCACTTTGATTATCTTTTATGCTAAAGCCAACATCTTGAAGTGTTTCATCCTCCTGAATAACATGATCTGTCAACCCCATAATTTCAGGCGGATCATTATGTTTTGTGATGGTCAAAGTGAACGATGTACTGCTGGTCAATTGTTCACTGTCAGTAACAATGATATCGATATCTATTAAACCGATATAGGTTTGCGGGTTGGTGATATGAAGAAATCGGTTTTTGTCTGTCCCTGAAAAATTCAATTCAATGGGATAGGAAGAATTTGCTGATACGATCAACTCATTGGCAGCTGTTTCAAAATCATGAATTAAAAAGGGGACCGGGTCAATGTCAATATTGATTGCGGTAACAAGGTTTTCAATTTTTGAAATGCTGGGAGGATCATTGACAGGCAAAATATTAAGATTGAATTGGGTGGATGTGGTCAGCCCATCAGGATCGTGAACAACGACAGCAATGGGGGCCATACCATTTTGATTATCTTGTGGTGTAATTGCCAGGAAAATGTTCCCTTCCTGTTCTTCAACCAAAAAGGCATCATCAGAAACAAGCGTGAGATTCAATGAATGCGCTGAAATATATAATTCATCATTCGCATTATCAATGTCCCAACGTTCAATGGGGATTCGAAAAATCTGTTGATCCTCATTAGTGGTTTGTGTGTCTATGGGAGCAATTGTTGGTGGATCATTGACCGGTGTAATATGCAATAAACAAATGGCTGTCGTAGGATTTATATCTGTATCTGTAATTGTGATAATCAAATTGGCATCACCATTTTGATTTTCAAGGGGATTGATGATCAGGCTCAGGTTCGAAGGTTCGCCGGCACTGGTTTGTAGATAGTAAACATTGTTTTCATCCTTATTTACATTAGAACTATCAATAATAATATTCTCATCAGGTAAGAGATCTTCTTCATTGGAACTGATGGCAGTAATGCGCAGTATATCTCCATCCATATCAATCAATGACCAGTGGATTACAGTCGTTTCATCTTCAAACCCACCGGCTGTTTTTTGTAAATTCACAACCGGTTCATCATTCACAGGAATAATCTCGAACCCAAAAGCGGATTGTGATCCGCCTCCTTGATCGTCCCAAACAGTTATAGTAATCTGCACTGCTCCGACAGCATCACGTGCAGGGAGAATAACCATTTCACGCCTAATATTTTGCCCACTAAAAGTGACTTCAGATATTTTTGAAGGTTCTGATGTTTGCACTGAAAATGAAAAAGCTTCTGGTGCTGTTTCAAGGTCAGTGACAGTCAAAGGGATTTTTGCAGATGCAACATCTTCAATTGTTGTTTGGTTTGAAATCGTTGAAATTGTCGGCATATCATTTACAGGCTGAACAACGACATGTATATTGCGTGTAAAAGAAAGACCAGCCGCATCGGTAAGCATGATTGCAATATCGGTTTCACCATATTGGTTGGATGCTGGATGGATATTCAGATTCAATAAACAAACAGAATCTTTTGATGTAAGAATGGTATAGCCGCCATCAATTTGGGCAAGATCTGTACCTGTCAACTTAACTTGATCGGATGGTATCAGGTCTATATTATCAGGTTCCACAACGATGGAAACAATGCCGCCATCAACATCTGTGAGTTGAAGGCTGACACTGGCCAGTTTATCTTCCAGACATTCAACAAGATCTGGAACAGTTATGTGTGGAGGATCTGCAATTTCCCGAACATCGATCACAATAGTATCTTCATCATTTCTAGGAATCGCATTTGAACCTGTTGAGCCCAGATCATTGGTACGAAATGAAAGCGTTGCCATACCTGAATAATTTGGGTCTGGAAAGAATGTCATGTGATCAATTGCTTGATTAATATGACTGATTGTTCCATTAATCACAACCACTGTGTCTCGAAAGCCATCACCTGTCAGAAAATCAATATTATCAGTACTCCCCAGGCTGAACGTCCCATTAGCTGCAGTAATTGACATGCGCAAGTCATTGTTTAACACATCAGGATCTCTCACATATATGCCTCGGCTCTCTGAAAAAACCAGGGGAGTATCTTCATTCGTAGAAATGCTTGTACTTGGAACAAGATGTTCTGGGGGATCATTATCGGATGTAATCGGTATTTTGCGAATCATGGGACCGCTGGTTGTGCCATCAGGTTCAGTCACTGTAATTTCAAGAGTGCGCTCTTCAGTGGATGGGATATCAGAGACAGTGTGATAGGTAACTGCCTGGATGACATTATACACAGACATTAATAAGTTTTCACCATTAATAAGTGCTATCTTTGCCTGATCATTGAATATAACAATCAATGGTTCACTTCCAATTCCGCCTGACCATTGACCAATACGCTTTCCACTATGTTTGACATCAATACCATTCACACCAATTTTGCCTGTTGTATCTCCTTGATCTTGAATAGTCAAACGATCAAATGGTGTGGCATTTTCAGTAATTTCAATACGTAATTCATATGCCTGACAGGTGATGGCATCCTTATCTTTAACACGAGCATATTCACTGACAGGCACTGGAATTTGATTCTCTGTATAAGCCAATGCTTTCGAGGATAGGGTGATTTGAGGCGGGTCATTTATTGATATGATCGTAAAAAAACTGGTTTTTGGATCAGACGTACCGCCATCCCCATCACTGAGTTGAAAACTAACCAAAGTGCTTCCACCAGTGGGACGCTCCAAAGTGTTTTCATACGTAATACATTCAATCAAGGTTGCAATGGCTTCAGCATTCGCAATGTTTTCATTAAATTGGATCACCATGGGGGTCGTACCATTGCCACCAGTAAAAGTGGCAAAAGGATCATTGCCCCAAAATATTTCGCCCAATGTCTCTGAAATCATTCCAGGGTCAGTACCCTGACTCCGAATGTCTAAATAATTGCCTGCATTGGGTTCAACAAATTCCACTTTCAACTGACCTTTGTTAAAATTGAATGAATCAATATCAGTTACTGATGCCGACTGTGCGATGATTGTTGGCGGATCGTTTTCAGTATAGATAAATGGGTTCTCCTGAATTTCAAGCATCGGCGGATCATTTACAGGTGTGATACCGATATTGATTGATTGAGAGACTGTGTAGATATCATCCATCACTCTCATTGTCAGACTGGCCATCCCATTGACATTAGGGAGCGGCCGGACAAATAATTGTATCATTTTTTGTTCTTTTGCAGATAAAACCAGACCTTCATAAGGCATGGTCTGACAATTATTTTCAACACAAAGAGTCAGATCGTTTGGCGCCATAGATAGTAAATCAGACATTTCCACAACAACAGTATATGTTCCGCCTTCTGCGTCAGAAATGCCTGCTGAAATAGGGCCGGCAATTTGATCTTCCAAGCAGAATAAATCTTCTATAGGATATATCACTTGTGGTGTGTTGGGTTCATATATGATTTCATAGGGAGCTGATGGAAAATTAGTTTGACCACTCACATCCTGAGCAACTCCTTGAGAAATATGAACCTGTGTCTTTCCAGGGGAATCAAAGGCTATTTTTATTTCATATTGACTTGATGAAACCTGAGTAAAAGCCGATATTTGTGCATTAGAAATAGAAATGTCTGCAGATTCAAAATTAAACACTGGCTTGTTAAATTTGACCCATACAGGAATTTGTGGAAAATAGGTCGGAGAGGTTGTCTCTGATCCAATCAATACTGTTGGTTTTGAGCTGTCAAAAGGTATTGATTGAAAAACAGGCATTGTATTGAAATTATGCGCCTGATCATAAAAGGATGCAGGACTGAGTGATATTTCAATATCTCCAGGTGCTTGAGGTGTCAATTGAAAGCACAGCTTTGAATAATAGTCGCTGGTGCTGCCAAGATTGGTTAAGGTGGCGTTGGTGACTTGAATGGCATCCGCTGAAGTCAACCGGCTGAATTCATTAAAAGCAATGGTCACTGAAATTGGTGCTAAGGCAGTGTTTGTATAGGATGTTTCAATGGTTGCTTCTGGCCTTGTAATATCATATGTAAAGGAAATGATAGGGGATGCATGGTTTGTATTTCCAACAATATCGCTTGCTTTATCAGCCGGAATCCAGGCATTCAACTGGCCTTCAGCAGAAGCTTTTAACAGAAAGGAGTACATGGTATAGGGAGAGCTGTTTCCCAGGGATGAAAAATTATCTGGAATTGCTGAATAACTCTCGATATCGTTCAGATCAAAACCAAATACTGGTTCACTAAACACGACAGTAATAGGGATATCATCAGATTGTGTAAATTGTGGCACAGCGCTGAATAAGGAGACTGTAGGATGAAGACTGTCATATAGAATCGTTAATGTCTCAGAAGGCAGATTCCCATTTTGAGCAAGATCGTTTGCAACATTTTCAGGAACATACAGAGTGACTTGCCCCTGGTTCATTGGTTGGACAGTCATGGTAAATATTGAAGCAAAACCATCATCATCTGGTTGAAATGAAAAGTTGGCCAACTGACCATTTATAACATCAATATCTGATGCATTGAAATTGACAATTTTTTCGTCAAAGGTGATTGTTACTGGAATTGGGTCTGTGTGGATGGTTTGTGTCACTTCAGATAGCAACCCCACTGTTGCTCGAACATTATCATACCAAATTGAGGTTTGTGCTTGAGATTCATTGCCAGCCGCATCTCTAAAACAAACATATAATATTTGTGTCCCCACATAGTCATCCAGATGCCATGTTTTGACATGTTGGAATGGTTCCCAAATACCCCGCCCATAAGCATGATTGCTAATATTCATTTCAGAGGCATGCTGCGCGCCCATACGCAAAGTAATGACACTATCTGATGTGATTGCAGGTGCAATCACAGTTGCTGGAAAAGGGGAGACAGTATCAATGCGATAAGGTCCGACTGTACGAGTGGGGCCCATGATTTCACCCGCTTCATCAACGGCTGCTACATGACAATAAATAGGCTTATCATCCAGGTTTGAATAATAAGGGCTGACCGCAACACGAGGGGCATCTTTGGGCACATAAAAAGCCTGTCCATATGAGGTATTATCCATCGTAAAGACATAAGTACTGTTGGTATTAAACTGATAATAATAGCCTGTAATATTGTTCAATCCTGAAATGGGTGCTTCCCAGACCACTGTGATCTGATTCATCCTGGATACCTGATGGCTAACATGTGTGATTGAATGTAAGGCCCCCACTTGTTCAATGTCTGCAGAATATAATGGTTGAAAAAACAGCCAGATGATTAAACATATCCAGCTTAAAAGTTTAGGGATGCTTTTCATGGCCAGTCTCCTGTTTTTTTGCTCCTGTATTGGGTTTATATTTATTTTTGTGAAAACAAAAAATGAAATAAGTGTCACCATAAAACAAAATGTCTAAAATTTTGAATCCATTCCTTGGTAAAGCGTTCAATGAAATTAGACATTTTCAATTCTATCCAATTATATTATTAATGTCAATTTAAACGTGGTGTCGGCGATATATCAGGCAAAGCAAATAAAAATATTTTGTGACAATTTTTCTCTAGCACTTGCCTGTATTTGAACAGCTTTTGCTGAAAGGAAGGTACTAAAATCCCATTAAAACAAAACTCCCCCAAACATCCGAAGATTGACCTTTTAAGATGCACTGGTGCTTTGTTGTTCTTAGTGCTTTTGTTGGATTACTGATTGACTGTCTTAACCAGTTTTCATAAAAAAGCAAAATAAATTTTGATGCTTCGTTATGTTTTACCTGCCATATTGGAGATAAAACAAAACGACAACCTGCCATATGAAAAGCAGCAGCCATTTGAAAAAATGCACTCTTATGCGTATCAATCTTGGGTGAATCACATTTTTTGGTTAAAAAAACCAGTTCAGTGCCATTCAGATTGATATTTAGGATTTCATGGTCCAATAACAGACCATCCTGTCCATTGGGCCCCATCTGCCGAAGAAATCCTTGATTGGCACCAGCCAGTGCCAGCCCTCCACGAACGCTCTCATTGGTATTCATCGTATCTGATACATAGAAACAATTCACTGACAAATGAAGAACTCTTGGGGGATATGATAAACTTTTCAGGGCTGTTTCAGTGGCACTTGAGTTGGACAAGAACTTCGGTGCTAATTGACGAGAGATACGATATACAGTCAATATATTATGAATAACCTGAGCTTCATCCGAATGTGCCTGGTATTGATGACTTAATGAAATTCCCGGCGCCAAAGAAATATGATTGTCCGCCCATTTTGAGGGCTGCTCTTTGCCCTCACTCAATGTTTCTTTGTTTTCTTGGGAATAAGAATCATAATTCACTTGACCCACTGCTAACAATGAACCTGTATACACATGAGACGTGCTTTTCATAAAGTCAAGAGCAGAAAAAACCCGACAAACTGGTTGACGCGTGATCCAGTATTGCCCATTGGCAAGCTTAAGCCTTGAGAAAGGAATCATTTGGCCGATGCCATTTGTTGATATATATACAGATTGCACGTTTTGAATATGCTTTTCAAACTGACCAAAAAGTTGCGTATATAGTTGTTGCTCAATGCGGGAATTTTTGGGGGAGTGTTTTTGATTCATTAAATCTTGAATGAACATTTGTGTATCATTTACTGCACCCAAATCTTTAGAAAACATGTACGTTGATTCTTCATGGTTTGACAATATTAACACTCCCATCCATCGCGATTGAGTTGCTTGAGCGGCAGAAAAATCTATTAAATCATATGGATATAGATGAATAAAAGCACTATTTCTTGGTAAACGATAAGGTAAATTGACCATTCTACGTTGAAACAATTGATTCATATCATGATATCCTGGTAATTGCTGACGAACTGCACCCGGGAAATGTTCAAGGTATTGCCATCGCAACATGACATCAGCGATATAGCAGATCACTTCAGGATCGGTCATTTCACGCGCCAGAGTAAACACCGCATGACAAAATGTTTGCGCATTGAGCAGGCAAATCGTCTGATCAGAAACAGACCTATCTCTATTGCGAAGTTTTTCCCACTGTGTTCTGTAAAGTGCCGGTTCAATTCTTCTAAGCAAATTTAGGGCGTCAGTTTTTTGATTCTCTTCAACCATGCAACCAATGAGATCGGATAATGCATGAAGTGTTTTTGGATGCGATGGTCCTAGCGTGGATTCATTCAGGCGAAAAACTTTATCCATCAATTGAATGGCTTCATGACAATTATTTTGCTGTTTGTAAATATTGGCAAGATACTGCAAACTTTCACAGGTTCTGTTTAAAATACCGGAATACATGTGAACATTTTCTTTTAACAAAGATTCTGCAGCCTGGTATTGAGATTGGGCAACATATGTTTCTGCCAGTCGTTTGGATAGACTTAATGTTTTTTCATGTGTGCCATATCGCTTTTTGAAATGACGAACTGCGGCTTCGTATATAGGGGTTGCATGAGTATATTCTTTTTGTTCATAAAGGTAATCAGCCAGTGCTATTTTTGAATCAATGGTTGCTGGATGATCTTTGCCGGAAATCTGGCTTGTTAATTCAATATTTTTTTGAAATTGTTTTTTGACCTTTCCATGTTTTCCTTGAAGACGATACAGCGCTATCAATTGTTGATTAAAATCTAATTGCAATGTATTCTGTAGACCATGAACCTGTCTGCTCAAGCTGATGGCTTTTTGATACAGTCTTTCAGCTTTTTTATAATCCTTTTTTTTGACACGTAATTCTGCCAAAAATTGTAAAATATACAGTTTGGAATCGGCTGGTTTTCCTCCATTTTTTTGAATCAGGCTGAGCGCTGTTTCAAGTGTTTTTAACGCACGATCATCCGATTTGCAGTGAAAATATATTTTGGCTGCACGCATCAATGGCGATAGATTTTTGATTGATTGCTTTCCAAAAAGATGACTGCTAACTTTCACAGCCTGGGTGATATATGGCCTGGCTTTACTATATTCTTGATTGTTATTGTAAAACGTTGCCAAATGATCAATGCTCAAGAGTGTTTTTGGGTGATTCGTCCCATAAATACTCTGATAAAGGGTATTTATTAATTGAAGCGTTTCTTCCGCTTTCTTTCGCTGATCCCATTTGAGATAAAACTGCCCCAGCTTTTCAAGAATATCCAATGTCAGGGCATGTTTTTCTCCATACATTTTTTTTCGTATTCCATAGACTTGCTGAAAATGCTTTTCAGCTGCCGGGTAATTTTTTTCTTTTACATAAAGATCAACAAACAATAGATGAACATTTTGATGTTCTTCGGAAATCAAGTTATAGTAAGATTTAACATGATCAAGGGCCTGGTTGGCATATTTCAGCGCAGTTTTAATTTGTCCATTCCCCAAAGCGGTTTTCGTTTTTTGAATGGCAGTATCCAGTAAACGATCTGAAGCATCAAATGTGGGCATGACTGATTGATTCTCTAATTGTGCTACAAGCAATGACTGACTGAAATCAATAGTTGCCTGGGACATTCCATCATTTTTTGAACAGACATCAATAATACTGGCATGTATCACTGTCAAAATACCGATAATCATTATTCTGTACATCATCCTTCCTTTCAAAAAATTTTACTTATGTGACCAGAATAACTTATTATTTGATATTTTTCAATAAGAATCGCATCAAGATGAAATCAATCAATGTTGGAAGGGGCGCTATCTATTGATTCCCAGTTTTAAATAACTTTCACAAAAAAGGAATGTGTGAGCCAAGACAAGTGAAAGGTCTTCATGTAAATGGATTTTCTTAATCAATGATGCGCAGAAAAAATGGAAAGCAATTTAAGCCATTACATTTTTAGGATTTCCATGGATAGGTCAACGGCTTTTGCTGAATGTGTTAGACCACCGATAGAAATGATATCCACACCAGAGTCTAATAATTCTTCGACATTTTCCATTTTCAAGCCGCCTGAAACCTCCAATAATGCCTTTCCATTCACAATCTTGACAGCTTGATGGACGTTGTCGATTGACATATTATCCAGCATAATCACATCTGCTTTGGCATATAGGGCTTCTTCCAGTTGTTGTAAGTTTTCAACCTCAATTTCAATTTTGCTTAAATGAGAAATTTTCTGACGAACACGTTCTATTGCAGGGATAATCCCCCCGCAAATATTGATATGATTATCTTTAATTAAAACACCATCATAAAGTCCCATTCGATGGTTTTTTGCGCCACCTGCTCTTACAGCATTTTTTTCAAGGATTCGCCACCCAGGGTTTGTTTTTCGTGTGTCAACAATGATTGGCCGAGTACGATTGCCCAAAATTCTCACATATGCTCTTGTCGTTGTTGCAATACCAGATAAACGTTGAAGAAAATTGAGTGCAATGCGTTCACCTTCAAGTAAAGATTTAATGGTGCTTTTAATCTCGCAAACAATTTGATTTGTTAGCAATTCATCTCCATCCTGACATTTGGACTCAAATTTACAGTGATCTGGTGCTAAATATCCAAAAACTGAAGAAACCATATCCAAACCAGCGATGACCATCTCCTGTTTGGTATAAATTTTTGCAACCCCCAAATCATCAGGCTTAACAAGCGCATCTGTTGTAATATCACCATTGCCAATATCTTCTACCAAAGCCAGTTGAAGCAGCGAATTTGTGACAATAGACCTCATTGTACTGGCTCCTTTATCATCTTACTTTTTTCCATAATAATTCTAATCCTGGTCTGCCAGAGCAATCTGGTTAACCGATAAAAATGCCTTATAAATTCTTTTAATAAAAGCTAAGTTTAACAAATCTGTTTGCGTGAATAAATTCTATCAGACAGGTTGTTCATTTCCAACCTGTCTGACCATTCCCAAAATATTTGGACAAAAAACTACGCTTCCAGGCCTGCTTCAGCAAGGGTTTTTATCAAGGCCCGGTAATATGGAAATCTTGGGAATTTATTAACCCCAAAATTAAACGTTTTAAAACTGACAGCCCAGTGATGTGCCCTCACAGCACCCATTTCAATCATGTTTTCTTTGGGTACATGTGGAAAGGCGGGTAAAAAACAATTTTCAAGAACCATCTGACCATCATTGTAAACAGAGACATCTCGTGATGCCAGGGATTGTTTGTGCATTGTCCAATCATCAAGGTTGCGAAGGAAATTGGTATCATAATCAGCTTCCGGAATAAAGGCACAAATGGAAAAATATTTGATATGATTGGGAACTTTGTCCAAATACCATTTCATTCGTTCAAGACGTTCAGGGTGCGCCAATGATCGCACACCACCAACAAGATCCGCTCTTTCTACATCAGTTTTTAAGCCCATTAGTAAGCCTAATGGATGAAATTTTTTACTGACTTCAACATATTTTTGCATATTCACCAAGGCATCTTCCTTTAAGACCGCATCGGCAAGGTAAGATCCACCGATATCACCATTAATCGATAAAAGAGACAATGTATTGGCTAGAATAAAATCATCTTTAAAATCTCCACAATTCATTGCAGCTACTAATTCTAATGCTAATGGTGTACCATATGAATAACCAATAAAAACAATTTTATAACCTTCATCCTTTGTCCATTTTTGGATAAGAGATGATTGATGGAGCATTTTAAACAGCGGCTCCAGAATTACCGACGATGATGCATTGGAGCGAGGATAAGCGGCATAAACCAGTTTCATACCACCACCTTGATGATGGTATGTCTCGACTGTTTTGGATTCATCATTGGGATCTAAAGCCATATGAACAAGGTCAACAGGCGTCTGTTTGAATTGGTCTTGTGCAATAAATGCAGGGTATTTTAATGTATGATGTGTAAATCCAGGAAGTAAGATCATGATAATCTTTTCATTCTTTAAGAGCTTGTCAACATTTAATTGTTTTTCTGGAAGGCGGTCGATATATCGTTGAACCTCTGCTGGATTGACTTCCACCTTATGATAGGATAAGTCCCTGTCTGACCCCGTAATAACAAGATCTTCCGGACAAAAAGGTTTCCACACAAACTTGGCAATCTCTTCAGCTGAATGATTGGCCTGATTCAGTTCAAACAAAAAATGCTGAAAAAAAGTTGTTTGCCATCGGCGTGAATTCATTACTTTTTCGGTTTTGTTTTCTTGAGACATGTCGATTCAATCCTCCTTTTGATGGGATAAGTTTGTGCTTATCCTGTTTTTTTGGATATTAAGATATATTTTTTTGAGAACATTCAACATATAGATCAAATATGGAAGTCAGTATATCATCATTTATATTTTTTCTTCAATAAACATTAATGATTGAAAAATTTCAGACCTTATTTACTGATGATGCAAGTCTAAATATTCAAGAACTCCTGCCATATATTTTTTCTCAAATGCTCTATTTATTTTTTCTATTGGATTTGATCCCAGAAAAAGCAACAGCTTAAATAGTTCATCTGTTCGTTTCTGTTGATCCTCTATTTCTTTTAAACTGGCAATTTGATCTTCTATTTCAAAATATTTTAATTTATCCAATAGGGGTAACTGCCAAAACAATAAAAAACCTCTTTCTGGAAAATCGACATTGATAATCTTGTAGCAATAGCGCATAAAAGTTTTTTTCAACCTTTCCCTTATTTGGTCGATCCTCATTTTTTCCTGATCAATATCTTTTATATCAAATTGTTTTCCAAAAACTTCTATATATACTTTTAATTTGGGCTCAGTTCCTGAAGGTCGTAACGTCACTTTAAGGGCTTTTAAGTTGGACTGACTTTCCAAATGAAAGACCAAAACATTCCTTGAAGATTTATCTGTGTCAGATAGAAAGGGTCGATCTTTTGTGGACCAAAAATCAATTTTTTCTCGTACCTTAAATTCATCAAAACCATCGATATGGTGAGTTCTCATATAATTCATTATTGTTGAAATTTTTTCCATTCCAGAAAACCCCAGAAGTCGTATTTCTGTCAGAAAATTATTGCAATATCCATAAACTGAAAAAATTTCGTTCAAATAGTCAATTAATGTCTTGTTTTCCTGTTTTAATTCTGCAGCAAGTTCTGACAGCCATATTCCCGCCCCTGCAGCATCCTTATCCCTGACATAATTGCCCATAATAAAACCATGGCTTTCTTCAGTGCCGATAATAAAGTGATGGATTTTGTTTTCCTGTTCCAGCTTGTTTAATTCATTTCCAATGTATTTAAACCCGACTAGGAGATGGTCTATGCACTTAATATGATGTGCTTGAGCGATATCTGTAATAAGAGAGGTTGTTACATTGGTTCTGATCACCACACTTTCTTCAGTCAACAAATTTTGCTGCTTAAATTTTGATATGCCATAATGAGTTAAAATAATGGACAGCGCTTGGCCATTTAAAAAATGCCATTGATTGTCATGCTTTGCCATAACCCCCAATCTATCGGCATCTGGATCGGATGTCAGGATTATATCAGCCTGCATCTCATCTCCAGTTGGCATGAGATGGTTAAATGATTCCTGAACTTCAGGGTTGGGGATATTAAACGTAATATTTTCAAACGCACCATTATGGTATTTTGTTTTTGGATCGACTGAAATATCAAAACCCAATTTTTTCAATGTTGGATACACTGAGCTGATCCCTGTTCCATGCATGGGAGAATACAAAATTCGGATATTTCGTTCGTGTGACATTGACAGTTCACATACTTTGTCTAAATAGGCTTGATCCACTTCATGACGAATAAACGATATCAACCCATTATTTTTGGCAATATCAAAATCCAATCTTTTAATCTGAGTCACATTATTGATCACTTCATCAACAAGGTGTTGATCTTGTGGCGGAATTAATTGGCCCCCAAATTGGTCATAAACTTTTTTTCCATTATCGGTGGGCGGATTATGGCTGGCACTGAACATATTTCCAGATATGGCATTCATATGGCGAATGGCAAATGAAAGCTCTGGTGTACTTCGATAGTCATCAAACATGATAACATGAATATCGTTTGCTGTATAGACTTCAGCAGCTGAAATAGCCAACTGCTTGCAATCCAGGTTCATGACAGGATTCGGAATGGTATGGTTATAAATTCCTTGCTGTGTATACTTTCTGACATCATACGCCAGAATCACCCCTCGTTTTTTAGCATCATCACCATATTGTTTAATTAAATATTGTGCGTGTCCCTGAGCTGAGGCCTGTATTGTCCAGGTATTTATTCTGTTGGGTCCAACCCCTACCATTCCTCTTCTGCCCCCTGTACCAAAAGGGATAATCTGATAAAATGAATCCAACAGAAAGTCCCATTTTTGTGATTCTATTAAATATGATATTTGTGGCCCATAATCCTTGAATTGATGATCTGTTAGCCAGGTTTTTAGCAAGTCTATTGCTGAATCAATATATTTTTTTGAAATACCTATGGTATTAAATCCATTTGTTGCCTTCTCAATTAAGGCATTGGTGTTAATCATTTGTTTGCCTTTCCATTTTCTCTCGTTTTCAATGATAAGCTAAAAAAAGTATTCTGTGCGTATATTCGCCCTTGCATCCCCAGGATAATTAAACGAACCAATCGTTGATGATCAACGTCGCTAACAACCAATATCTAAATGCTTGAAAAACTGTTTTTGTGTTGTTTTAAGGCGTTACCTTACGACATTTTTTTTAGCAATGGTAACTAAACTTAAATTTTGGTAGATAAATTAAATAGTCTTGTGAAGAAATTATTTTTTGATACATTGAAAAATAGTATCTGTCAAGTATTTCTTGGATATTTGGCGGTTTGCCAGATTGATATCAAGCCTACTAAAAAAAAATTTTATTAAGGAGGCATAGCGAATATGTGAAAAATAATTCATCAGAAAACTGAATTATTCATGTATACTTGAAAGGATGGATACGATGAATACAAAAACGTTGTCCCTAATTACCGGAAAACGTTTTCACTTCGAATGTTTTTTCATAATCTAAATCAACAGATAAATCCTCAATATCAGTTGTCATTTCACCACGCGCACTTTTGACCTGATCAATCCCACGTCCAACAATCCCTTTTCGCGAACAATACGCCATCGCAGTTTCTTCGGATACCAGGCCTTCTTCAAAAAGGGAAATGATATAAGCGTCGAATGTAGTCATGCCAAAAGCTTTGCCATCAGAGATAATATCATAAAATGTTTTGCCTTCTGACTCACCATTAAGAATAGCATCTTGAACTCGCAGGTTATGACCCATTATTTCAAAAGCAGCAACACGTCCGCCTTTTTCCTTTGGAAGTAATCTTTGGCATACAATCCATCGAATTGTATCAGCAAGTCGAATCCGAATTTGCTTTTCTTCCTCAATACTGAACATGCCTAATATGCGGTTAATTGTTTGTCCAGCATCTACAGTATGAAGTGTGCTGAGCACAAGATGTCCTGTTTCAGCTGCGCTCATACCAATTTCAACAGTTTCTCGATCTCTCATTTCACCTACCAGAATGACTTTGGGTGCCTGACGCAGTGCTGCACGAAGGCCACTGGCAAAGGTATCAAAATCTGTGCCCATTTCACGTTGATTGAATGTCGCTTTTTTATGAGGATGTTTAAATTCAATGGGGTCTTCAAGTGTCACGACATGAACGGATTTTGTTAGATTGATTTCATTTAACAATGCTGCAAGGGATGTTGATTTTCCACTGCCTGTAGAGCCGGTAACCAAAATAATACCATTTTTTTCATTGGCCATATTATCAAATGCATTGGGAAGATTTAAATTTTTATAGGTTGGAATTTCAGTGGCCAATTTTCGCAAGATGATTGAATAATTTCCACTTTGAGAAAAGATATTCACACGAAATCGTTCACCACTGTCCAACTCATAGGACAGATCGCAGGAACCTTCTTTGATCAATGTTTCTGTCAATCGCCTGTCACCATTAATCAAGCATAATGCAAGCTGCTCAGCTTGAAATGGTGTAATTTGACCAATGGGTGGATGAAGGGGGACTTCGGTTAATTGGCCAGAATTTTCCACCTGAAATGGCTTGCCAACTGTTATATTTAAATCTGAAACATTATCAAATGCATACAGCATCTTTGATAAAATTTGATCTGTTTCTTGTTTTCGCATGATATGTCCTTTTTTATAAGATTGTTTCTTCAATCTACAGGCAAAAAACATACCAACTTTGGCAAGAAATTTATTATACCGGATATTCTCCAAAGTCATCAGCAGAAAGTTTTTGAAGATAATGCAGCCATTTCTTACCATCCTCGCTTTTATCCAAAACTTCCTGTTGATTTGTCCGGTATGTAAATGCTTTTTCAGGTAAGGATTCTTTCAATACAGTTTCACTGGCAAAAATGGGGGATCTAAATTTTAATGCAAGGGTGATGGCATCACTGGGGCGGGCATCCAGAGAAAAAACATAATCTTGAGATGAAAAGAATATTTTTGCACGATAGGCATTATCTACAATATCGGATATCTCAACTTTTTGAATTTGCATCTGCATGTATGAAACAAAATTCTTAAACAAATCGTGTGTCAATGGGCGATCATAATTGATTTGCTGAAGGCTTGCTGCCAGGGGAGTTGCTTCTAAAACGCCAATCCAAATCGGTAGAATTTTTTCGCCAGTTGTTTTATCTTTTAAAATGACGACCGGGCTGCTATTGGTAGGATCAACAGCAATACCATAAATTTGCATTTCATGTGACATCGTTTTCTTTATCCTCATAAATAATGAATGAATCTTACCTACGTTCATGGAAAGTTTGAACATGCGGCTTGCATTTTTCTGACAATGCGTTTATTTTATGCAGGTAAGTGTTTTTTAATTTTTTTAAGAATACAAGGTGAATTTTAGTAACAAAACTTAATTCATCTGTCAATTATTAATGACTTAAAAACAGAGGGGGCAAATTTATGGAAGCCAATGATCTGATTTATCAAATAAAAAAATCTGGAGATATTTTTTGGGTTTAAACTATTTATACGAATATCATTTCAATTGTATGAGCCTGATGGTATCTATTGTGATACTTTCATTTTTAGTCATCATTTGGGGATTAAAAAAACTAAAGCAGATCAAAAAAGAATTAGAGATATTAAAAAACCATCTTGAATCATTGGTGGAAAATCGAACCAAAGAACTAAAGCAATCCAATGAACAACTTCAGGAAGAAATTCTCAAGCGAGAACATGCGCAAGAAACCTTGCGGCGGGCAAAAGAAGCGGCTGAATCAGCCAATCGCGCCAAAAGTGATTATCTGGCGAATTTAAGCCATGAACTTCGAACCCCTCTCAATGTTATTTTAGGATTTTCACAACTTCTTGAACGAAAATCAGATGCAACAATACAACAACGCGAACATTTAAATATCATCCATTCCAGCAGTGAACACTTACTGTCTTTAATCAACGATGTTCTTGAAGTTTCAAAAATTGAAGCAGGTCAAATTCGATTGCATTCAAAAATTTTTAATCTTCATGACTCAGTCAAAGGTATTGCGGAAATGATAGGGAGAAGAGCTGAGGAAAAAGGCTTGTCTTTTCAAGTCAATATTGAGAATACCCCTAAATATATTCAAACAGATGAAAGTAAATTGCGTCAAATTCTAATTAACTTGCTGAATAATTCAATCAAGTTTACCAACTCAGGTGCAATTCAATTACGGGTTTTTGTCAGCAAATCAGTTTCAAGACAACTTGAAATTGAAATTGAAGATACTGGCATTGGTATTCCTCAAGATGACATGCTATCAATATTTGACTCATTTTCAAGGATCAGTCATGATAGATATGGTATTGAGGGTTCTGGGTTAGGGTTGGCAATCAGTAAAAAACTCATTGATCTACTGGGGGGGAATATTTCGATTCATAGTAAAGATGGAAAGGGCTCATTATTTCGATTCAGTTTCAAATATAAGGAGGTCAGTCAAAATAGACCTGCAGTTTTCACTCAATCTAAAAAAGTTATTTCAGTTGATAAAAACTGGCAACACATTCAAATATTAGTTGTTGAAGATAAATGGGAAAACCGATTGTTATTGAAAAGTTTGTTACTTCAAGTTGGATTAAAAGTCATTGAAGCAACAAATGGTCAAAAAGCGATTGAACAATATCTCAGGTACCGGCCAGCCCTTATTTTTATGGATATACGCATGCCTGTGATGAGTGGGATTGAAGCAACTCAAAAAATCAGAAAATTGCCTCAAGGAAAACACGTTAAAATTATTGCCATTACCGCCCATGCATTTGAAGAGTTCAGAGAAAATATCCTGGCTGTTGGATGTGACGACTTAATCCGAAAACCCTATAGAAAAACTGAAATTTTTGACAGTATCTCAAAACATGTGGGCGTCACATTTTTTACTGACAGTCAACAGCAACATGATGATACTGAAACAATTTTTCTTCCTCAATCTGAAGAAATAGCCGAGTTGCCAGCAGATCTTCGTCATAAGCTGAGAAATGCAGCAATGGATTTGGATGTCAAAGAGTTTGAATCCCTGATCAAAGAATTTCAACCCGAACATTCACACATTGCAACAACACTTTTGAAATTGTCCAAACAATTTCGATATGATCAAATATTGGCCTGTTTGAATGAATGTAACCATGTTGGCGATAAATGAAACGAATGTGTCCCAAGGATTTATGATGGTGACATACCATCCGGTGCATACAGCAAATTGTGGAAAGGATGCCGAAATATTGGTCATTCTCGTTTCTCAAACATGACGACACTGATGAAAATGAATAAGGAAAGCTCTGAAAATAAATGTATGTGTAAGTGTATATGTGTATCGGAAAAATTCGATAGATATCATTATTCAATATTTGTTGATTCGTTTCTGAACCATGATTACACTGAAGAAGATGAAAAAGATGAATTAAAAGTGTCTTTATTGCATCTTTTTCAGTGAAATCATGGTTCAAAACGAATCAACAAATATTGAATAATGAGGAACTTAATTTCCGAGCATGCCTAAAGAATGCTCAAAAAATAAATTCCTCATTTTATGCTCATTCTGTTTTTGAACCATGATTACACTGAAGAAGATGAAAAAGGTGAATTAAAAGTGTTTTTATTCATCTTATTCATCTTATTCAGTGTAATCATGGTTCAAAAAATAGAGTGAACAGTTTTGTACGCATATGCTTGATGTTTAATTCTTGAGTTAAGCATTTTTAAATGGTGAACTTATTTTTTGAGTGTTCCTAAGAGGATTAAAACATGTTTTTCTTCAATGTAAGCATGGTTCAAAAATGAAAATGAAAATGAACAATTTATTATAGCAAAGGAGTGTTTGAATTCATGAATCAATATCTAAGTGCATATATTACATCCGAGCATACCATTCAATTAGAATGGGAAACCACCAAAGAGCGTGTATCCAAAACAACTCTAAACCTTCAGGAAGAGCTATTTAATAGCTATATTAATAATGAAGATAACTGGCTGTTAAGTCTCGGATTATCAGATTCGACTATCGTTTTATCACCATCATTGGATTTTCTGAGACAGATCGCCCAGTTTTTTACACAGCACTTGCTAAAAGAACCAGAACTGGAAACACTGCGAGAAAATGTCGCAATTTTAATACCAGACACTGATCGTTCTAATTTGCTGGATCGGGTGCCGATGGTTTCAGGTTCGGAATATATGGATGATGATTTTCTGGATATGGTGTGGGAAAGGCTGCATCAGTTTATTATTTCCGAGATAAAAAACTATTCTGGAAGCGTTGAATCCTTTATCCAGGCTTTTCGTTCGGATATTCATCTTATTGGACGTATTTTTTTTCATCTGGTAGAAAACAAACAGAACGACAAGCCTTTTGCCTTTTTGGTAACATATTCAACCCGCTTGAACACTGAAGGAAAATCCAGGCATTTGCCTCTCAAGTATGCGCTTCAGGAATATGGTGATGATCAAAACAAGTTGATGGATTTACTGACAACAGTCTATCGCGCTGCAGAAAAAAGTCCCTTGATTACTGAAATGATCGAAACTGGCGAATTGTTTCACCCCCTAGCCTGGACACCTGGCGAAGCATATGCTTTTTTAAAAGAAATTCCACTGTATGAAGCATCAGGAATTTTGTGCCGCATTCCCAATTGGTGGAAGCCCAAAGGCACGTCATCCAAGCTGTCCATCAGTCTGGGCGACAAACAACCTTCCCTATTGGGTATGAATGCAATTTTGAATTTTAATGCCAGGATATTAATTGGAGATGTGATCATCAGTCCATCTGAAGCAAAGAAATTATTGGCTGAATCCGAAGGTCTCGCCTTTCTCAAAAATAAGTGGATACCGGTGGATCATGACAAGCTTAAACAAACCCTTGAAGCCTATGAAAAAGCGAAACAAATGATGGATGATGGTCTGACCATTCGTGAAGCCATGCGGTTTCAACTGAACCCTCATCAATTGATTGATATTGACGACGATGGCGATGAGCAAATCAGTATTTCCAATGGGAAATGGTTTGAATCAGTCATAAAGAAAATGAAAAACCCTGATACAACAACACCTGTCAAGCTTCATACTGATTTCAAAGCAAATCTTCGTGAATACCAGAAAAAAGGCCTGAACTGGTTGTATTACCTGTATAAACTCAATTTTGGTGCATGCCTGGCTGATGACATGGGACTGGGGAAAACAGTCCAGCTTTTGGCATTCCTAAATGCGATCCGTAGTAAAAAGAATCGAACCCCCAGTTTGCTAATTTTACCTGCATCCTTGATTTCCAACTGGATTGATGAAATTCATCTGTTTTATCCGAGATTGGAATATTTTATTGCTCATCCAGGCTTTCAAAAATCCGGTTTATCTATGGAGCAGGCATGGAAGAAATTTAAAACATGCGATCTGGTCATTACAACCTATGCGCTTTCCTATCGATACGAATGGCTGCAATCGTATCAATTTCGTTACATTATTTTAGATGAAGCTCAGGCTATCAAGAATCCCAATACAAAACAAACCAAAGGGATCAAAAAGCTTAACAGTCAGAATCGGATTATCATGACAGGAACTCCCATTGAAAACAGACTGGGAGACTTATGGTCATTATTCGATTTTTTAAATCCCGGGCTGTTGGGGACAAAAAAGGAGTTTTCTGAATTTATCAAAGAATTAAAAAATAAGCCTGAGGGATATAAGCGTCTGAGACGAATTATTCGTCCCTATATTTTAAGACGTCTCAAAACTGATAAAACGATCATTTCAGACTTGCCAGACAAAGTTGAAATGAAAACATTTGCTGAACTCTCCAAAAAACAAATTGTATTGTATAAAAAAATAGTTTCAGACATTGAAAAAAGTATTGAAAAATCCGAAGGCATTCAACGCAAAGGAATAATTCTATCTGCCTTAATAAAGTTCAAGCAGCTCTGTAATCATCCTGATCAATATCTAGGCATTGACACCTATGAAGAAAAACACAGTGGCAAATTTTTAAGATTGCGAGAAATATGTGAAACGATATATGATAAACGAGAACGATTGCTCATATTTACTCAGTTTAAAGAAATCACGAAACCGCTGGCAGATTTTTTATCCACAATTTTCAATCGGGAAGGTTTGGTCCTTCATGGCAGCATCACTGTCAAAAAAAGAAAAGAACTGATCGACCAATTTCAAGGAGACAAATATATGCCTTTTATGGTATTGTCTTTGAAAGCGGGCGGGGTGGGGTTAAATCTCACACGAGCCAATCATGTCGTCCATTTTGATCGATGGTGGAATCCGGCAATCGAAAATCAGGCGACTGACCGAGCGTTTCGAATCGGTCAAAAAAAGAATGTCATGGTTCATAAGTTTGTTACCCGAGGTTCCATTGAAGAACGAATTGATCAAATGATCGAAGAAAAGAAAAAATTAGCAAATGATATTATTGAATCTTCAGGAGAGGCCTGGATTACTGAAATGGATAATAATGAAATTATGGACTTGTTTCGTTTGAAACTGTAGTCACTATTTTATCATCAAAGGAAAAGATATGAGATATTTTCGATTCCCAAAATATGTCAGTGTTGCAGAAAGAAAAGCATCTGCCGAAAAAAAACTTAAAAAAATGCAAAAAAAAGATCCATCAATTCAACCGGTGGTCATACAAGGAAAAAACCTTGCCAAAACCTGGTGGGGGAAAGCCTGGAACGACAATCTGACCAAATATGCCGATTTTGCAAACCGCGTGGGAAGGGGACGCAGTTATTTGCGACATGGGGCTGTCCTTGATCTAAAAATAAACCCGGGAGAAGTTTTGGCGCTGGTTCAGGGCAGTGATGTTGATCCATATCAAATTCAAATTGATATCAAAAGAATTTCAAAATCAAATTGGGAAGATATAAAACGTTTATGTGTGGGAAAAATCGAATCATTGCAAGAGTTGTTAAAAGGAAAATTTCCAAAAAATCTTGCAGACGTGTTTACATCAAAAAATGCAGGATTATTCCCCTCGCCAAAAGAGCTCAACTTTTCATGTAGTTGTCCAGATTGGGCATCAATGTGCAAACATGTTGCTGCAGCACTTTATGGCGTTGGCACGCGTCTTGATGACGATCCCATGCTTTTTTTTAAACTCAGGGGGGTGGATAGCAAAGATCTGGTCGCACAAGCTGTTAAAGACAATACCAATCAATTGCTAGAACGTTCAAAAAAGAAATCAAATCGTGTCATCGATGATATTGATATTGCCGATATTTTTGATATTGACATGGAGTCAGCGCCTGATAAAAAAGCCAAAAAGTCTGAAAAGAAAAAGGTTGTCCTGCCTAAGGTCAAAAAGTCGAAAAAAACAATAGAAAACCCCAAGAAAAAGGAATTCAGCAAGAAAAAATCATCGATAACAAAAACACAGAAAACGACAAAGCAATCTCATGAAGATGAATCGGATTTAATTCTGAAAGTGATCCGGCGAAGTCGAAAAGGCGTTGATATTCCTACCCTGCAAAAAAGAACTGGCATTAAAGACAAACAGCGATTGTACAACGCTGTCTACAAATTGTGTGATAAAAATAATATTTTACGCGTCGCGCGGGGGGTTTATAAAAAAGCTGAGACGAATCTTTAAACACTCAAAGAAGGTTTTCAATGAAAGACAGCGCAATAATTCAACCATTTAATCGAAAAGGATTAATTTTATCAGAGCCTCTTGTCTTAGTTAGTGCAGAATCAGACATACGATCACTGATTCAAATGCTAGATATTCAGAAACCTGATCAAACATCCTTAATGATGAGTACTGTATATAAAGGTTTGAGTGATTGTCAACCTGTATCACTAATCGGTCCAATGATTGGTGCACCTTATGCAACCCTGGTTCTTGAAGAAGCTATTGCTGCTGGTGTCAAAAAATTCTTGTTTTTCGGACAATGCGGATCTTTATCAAAAAAAGTAGCCATTGGTGACTGCATCATTCCTGAGGCATCATTCATTGATGAAGGCACATCAATGTGTTATCCCCAAACAACAAACATTTCGTTTCCTGATCAAGACTTTTGTTTCAAAGTGGCTGATACAACGAGGCAAATGGGATTAAATTCACATATTGGAAAAGTGTGGTGCACAGACGGCCTATATCAAGAAACACCTGAAAAGGTAAAATTTTATCAAGAAAAACAGGCTATTGCTGTAGAAATGGAAACATCGGCATTGTTTACTGTATCTAATTATCGAAACGTAATGATGGCAGCACTATTAATCGTTTCAGATCATCTTCACACATTTTCATGGCATCATGGTTTTGGTTCTCAGGCATATAGACAGGGAAGAAAAAAAGCATTACAGGCAGTTTGTGCACTGATCAACAATGGTGGGTAAAATTATGAATATAATTTATTTTTTTGCCAAGAATGTATTCCATTTTTTTTTTAAAATAGTCCAATAATTGACATCTCATTCCAATTTATCTAATATCAACGTTTAAGACAAAAAAAAACGAATGAAAAATCTGCTTCACAAATTTTTTTTTTCTAAGCCCAAAAAAGTATCTGAAATCCTGGGAACATGTAAAAAATGCGGTGGTTGTTGTCAACATATCAATTTGTGTGAGGCTGGAGCATGGGTGTCTAATGAAAAACAATTTCGAAAAATGGTTAAAGAAAAACCAGAGTATGCCCGATTGGTGATCACTGGAAAATCTGATGCAGGCACATTGATATTTTCATGCAGTTGGTTGGATTCTAATAATCAATGCAAGGATTATGAAAATCGTTTGGATATTTGTGAGGAGTTTCCAAACAAGATGGTTATCGAGAGCCAGGGAGAATTTCCTGAAGGATGTGGATTTACAATCCATATTCACAGTTCTTTCGATGTTGTATTGAAAAAAACGATTCAGCGTGAAAAAATGGAGAATCAATGGCAACGGCTCAAACAACGATTGATGTTTTCCAGAAAAAAAACAGACCAGAGTAAAAATGATTGAATGCTTTGAGTGTATTAAAAACTTGTTATGCTACGCTGTCCCGCATCTTTGGAAAAAACTGAGATAATCAGAAAAGATGCCGCAAAGTTCAGAGCATTCCTAAATCTTTCCAAACATACACTGATGAACATGAAATCGCCATATTGTAATGGCAATATTATTAAAAAGGAGAAACAAATGAGAAATATGACACTGCTTATTATATGGACAATTCTGTTCATATTTCCCTGCATAATTTTCGCCAGTAATTTAGAAAAACGACTAGCGTTGAGCATTGGGAATAGAGATTATATGTCACCACCATTGGCACATCCAAAAAATGTTACTCTTCAAGATATTCAAATTCCAAGGATCAATATAATTGAGATGTTTCAACAAGTCAGAAGAGATGAGTATCAAGCATCCCCCAAAAAACAACTTCCTTGCGAATCTAATGCACTGATAAAAAAATTCTCTTATAAACCATTATTCGCAGACGTTTCAACCGGCACACTACATGTAAAGAATGAGTTAGAAACTGATCTGAAACCTCCAGCAAAACAAACATTTACGAACAAGTGGGGAATGACCTTTGTGCGAATCCCCTCAGGTAGTTTTATAATGGGCAGTCCTGCAAATATGAAACAAAGAGATGATGATGAAGTTCAGCACAAGGTAACAATAACACAGGACTTTTTTATGCAAACAACAGAGGTGAATCAGGGTCAATGGAAAGAAATCATGGACAGCAATCCATTAAAAACAATCATGGACAGCCAACCTTTGAAAACAATCATGGACAGCAAACCTATGAAAGTGCTGATTGACCACAATCCATTGAAAGCAGTAATGGAAAACAATCCATCAAATTTTAAAGATTGTGGAGATGACTGTCCGGTAGAGAATGTGTCCTGGGATGATGTACAGACATTTTTAAAAAAAATCAACAAAATGGGAAATGGACTGACATATCGTTTACCCACAGAAGCTGAATGGGAATATGCCGCACGAGCGAACACAACAACACCTTTTGCGTTTGGTAATTGTCTCAACGCGAATGATGCCAATTTTAATGCTTACTATCCACTCGCAGATTGCTCAAAAAGTCAGTTTCGTGAAAAAACAATCCCGGTAGGAAGTTTACGAAAAAATGCCTGGGGACTATATGACATGCATGGCAATGTATGGGAATGGTGCCAGGACAGGTATGGAGAGTATCCAACAGGCAGTGTCAACAATCCTACAGGCCCGACAAAAGGCGCGGATCGGGTAATTCGAGGGGGAAGTTGGCTGGACAACGCCAAGAGTTGCCGCTCTGCTGATCGCAACCGGTGCGGCCCTGGCTTCGGGCTCAGACACCTGGGTTTTCGCTTGTGTGTCTCAACAATTGATTGAAACTCTTGCTGCTTGTGACATCCTTCACATTGAGTGAAAAAGAGTCAATACTTTAACCGAAATCATGATTGATAGTTTACAGATATTGTTAATTAATGTAAAATTTGATCAACTATTTCATCCAGTTCATCTACTGGTATAATATTAATCGAATTATTAATTTCTGGGGGGGAATATTTACTAAATCGACTTTGTTTTTTGCTGGTAAAATAACTGTTTTTACACCTGCTCTATGAGCAGATAAAATTTTTTCTGTGACACCCCAACAGGTAGAATTCTTCCAATGAGTGTTAATTCACCAGTTAAAGCATCTAAAAGGGCAACAAATACGCCACCTTTACACATCTGTACAACGTAGCAGACATTTTGATCTACATTAACATACAAATCTTTCTAAACTCATCGGATTATTAACCCCTACCAGTTTAAAAATTTGTTTTTGTAGGTCTGTACACTGAGTAATTTTTGGCAAAACTTGTCTTCTGTCTTCTTTTTCTGAATACTTAACTTCATATCTTATCAATTTAGATTTTTCTATTTCTTCTAGGACTTCAATCATTTCTTTACCGTTCAAACAATCAATTTCAAATATCCTTTTTAGCAATAATGATAATATACATATACAGACATGTGCCCTAGCCCGATAATCATTCCAATGCCTAACTGAATCAATATTTACAATATGCTTTAAATCATCAAAAAGCATTTCAACTTCTGTCAGTATGACATTACTGCTAAAAAAACTTTTTAACTTCGTATATAAAGCAAGCTCTAATTCATCTTTTATAGATAATAAATAATTCATACTTCTGTAAAAATAATCATCACTCATATTTAGATTATGGTATCCCTTCATAGCTTTATAACAAGTACGATTAATCCATTTTGATGTTGGTAATTTGCTCAATGGATCTGCACAACGATGGATGACCATCATTTCGACATATTTAGCTAAATCTATTTCAATTCGTTCATTTCTAAACTCAATTTTTTTTATTATTTCAGGCAGTTGTAGTCTACTCCATAATTGCTGCCAAAAAATAATGCTGCCATGTTCAAGTGACTCTAAAATTTTTACCTGGTCAGATAAAGCATATTTTTCTGATTTGAAAACTCGAATTAGACCATCAATAATATTATCAATATCATTAGAGTTCAATTTCTTGATATTGCCTAAATTTGCAATATCACGAGTTGATGAGCCCTTGCCTTTAATATGAATGGATTCACTTATAACTAGGTATTCATAGGTACCAGATTTTTTCTTTGATCTAGAAACTCTTGCAAACATACTGTTTTCCTTGATTTGAAGAAACCAATAAAAATTTATGAACCATTATATAATTTATAAAATAAGAATTGTCAATAAATTTCTTAAAATTTTGATATATTTTCCGCACCATAGATTTTGAGAGGCCATTTTTTTGGGATTTAGTAAAACCAATAATCTGGAACCTGCTTTCTACAAAAGAATCAAGGTTTAGGACATTATCTGAGGGGCGCATTATAAAAATGGGGGCATTTTTCTAAGCCCTGAAAGGACGGCGTGAGTTGTCATGGTTCATGAGCTAACTCATATAAACGTTGAGACGTTGAGGCGTAATAGCCAAATCCTACCTGTGCGAATCCGTATTCGTACAGAAATCGTTGACAAAACTTTAGTCAATAAAAATTGGGGAGACGTAGCCAGAGCAAGCCAGTGATGGTCTGTGGTGACAAGGCCCGGTCAACGATGTTCCGGGGGAGATACCGCCCTGCCCCCCTGCCCCCCCCTGCCCCCCTACTATATTTTCATGTCGTGTTACACGTGTTACACTATTAAATTTCAATACCTAATAGTAAATAAATTTTTATTAATGTTATCAAGATTTCTTTTTAAACAAAAAAAACTTAACTATCGAGTATTAGTGTCTATTTTTTGCATGTAGATTTGTGTATGTCTATATTCTTAATATAAAAAACAAATTCACCTTTTAAAATATTTTTTGAACTGCTATTATCGAACTTTCAAAAATTTATTTATATTTAGATGCAGCATTATCCTTATCTACACCGAATAAAAAATAATAAACAAAGAATCAAATATGATCATCCAACTTTGGTTTTTTCTGTTACAAATTCTGCTTACATAATTTGTAGCACATTTAATCCAAATAATAGCGAATTAAGCAAATGGGCATATTTCATGCCTTTAAAAACCTAATTGGACGATCATAATTATTAAAAACCAGGGAGACAACCCAATGAAAAAATTGGCTACCATTTTTATTTTTTTACTTATGGTTTCAAGCATGTCATATGCAGAAACAGTCACCACATCACGTGCGGTATCAGTTGCCACAAACTGGTATCAACATTTTAACCCAACGCAATTGCCTGTTTCCAGAACCAGAGTGCGTGTTTCACCTGTCAAAAATGTCCAGACTGAAGCATACAACAATAAGGAAACATTTTATATCATTAATATGACAGCCGGCGGATTTGTGCTTGTTTCTGCTGAAGATGCCATTGTTCCGGTTTTGGGGTATTCGTTTGATACTGAAATGGATCAGGCCAATATGAATCCTGCAGCCCGGCAATGGTTGGATTATTATTCACAACAGATTGCTGAGGCTATTGCCAATGGGATAACAAATGCGCAAACCATTGATGAATGGC
>Ga0272440_1000194_pt1 | contig 51008 bp, 59 predicted proteins | sample SSMMMBAug17_FD_192440 | JGI IMG/M metagenome (GOLD analysis project Ga0272440, IMG submission 192440) | Marine sediment archaeal communities from Little Sippewissett salt marsh, Falmouth, MA, United States - SSM-MMB-Aug17 | ecosystem: Environmental > Aquatic > Marine > Wetlands > Sediment ...
ATTATAATTTAGATGTTGATAAAGATATTGTTATCGATGCAGCAAGTCATACCACAACCCTTAGCGATAATTATTCAATGACTTCAGATACTTCTCAATTTCATTCATTCGTAGAAATAGATAGCAGTTTGATTTTAAACAACAAAACGATAAGATCAGACGATGACTATATTTTTAGAGTAACTTCAGGGGATGATATTTTAATAGGTGAAAACGTTGCTCCAAATTGGACAATAGGAAGTCAAGGGAATATTGTTATAGGTAATAATGCAGGAAATGAACTTACAACAAATCAAAGAAACGTATTAATAGGAGGTAATGCAGGTAGTGATCTGACAGGCGAAGTAGATGGGAATGTATTAATTGGTTATGGTGCTGGTAAAGACTTAACCGATCAGGAAAATAACACTTTCATAGGTCGCAGAGCAGGATATAATTCAACATCAGAGAATAGTGTTTTTTTAGGGCATTATGCTGGATATAGTGCCAGCGAAGATAGTATTTTGATTATCGAAAATAGCTCAACAAACAATCCTTTAATTTATGGTAAATTTAATGACAGGTATGTAAAGTTTAATACTGATAGCGTAAAGATGCAATTTGATAATGACTATTTGAAATACTATGAAGATGGTGATACAGTAAGAATAAATACAGGGACGAAGCCAGTTAAATTTAATAATTTACTAATCCCTTCTAGCAGTTCGACATCTGGAGTTTGGGAAGTTAACGGAGATAAGATTTATTATAACGATGGCAATGTTGGGATAAATACTGACAATCCTCAATACAGGCTAGATGTAGAGGGATATATGGCAGCAGATACTATTGAAATGAAAGACAGTGTATTAACAATTGGAGACGCCGTATTTTTAAAAGCCGATTATAATGATAATCAAACAATAGGGATTGGTTCGGGTGGTAATTTGTCAAGCGGTGCAGAAGATAATTTGTTTATTGGAAAAAATGCAGGGCATAATAATATTACAGGAGATGCGAATGTAGCAATTGGACTTAATGCAGGCTATTCTGTAAAAGCATCTAATAACATTTTTATTGGAACGAATGCAGGGTATAACACAAGTTTTGCTGGGAATAATATCTTCTTAGGAACAGAAGCGGGATATAACAATACGTCAGGTATACATAATTTATTTTTCGGTTTAGAAGCAGGGAAAAACAACACGACAGGAAGATATAATATAGCTTATGGGACACAATCAGGTACACGTCTAACATCGGGCGATTATAATATTATGTTTGGTTACAGATCGGGTTATAATCTTCAATCAGGCGATGGTAATTTATTTTTTGGTTATAACTCAGGTTACACTAATGTTAATGGCTCAAATAATGTTTTTATCGGTTATGAATCTGGATATAATGAAACAGGGAGCAATAAATTATATATCGCTAATTCCAACACATCAACACCTTTAATTTATGGAGAGTTTGATAACGATTTGTTGGCTGTTAATGGAGTTTTAAATGTCCGAGATGATATTATACAATTTAATGGATCTAATTTTATACAAAGTGTTTCATCAGATAATATTTTTATAGGTATAGATGCAGGATCTTCAAATAGTTCATCTTCAAGTAATATTTTTATAGGTAAAGAAGCAGGGTATCATAATCAGACAGGGAATAATAATGTAATCATAGGTAAAGAAGCAGGGAAATTCTCTACAAATTCTGACAATGTTATCATCGGGAGCAATGCAGGCTATAATACTACAGGAACTCAAAACACATTCATAGGTACTATCAGCGGTGCCTCTAATACTTCTGGATTAGGAAATTCTTATTTTGGTTTTTATGCAGGATATTCAAATACAACAGGGCGATTTAACGTTTCTTTGGGAAATAATGCAGGATACAGTCATAATGGGGATTCAAGTGTTTTTATAGGGTTTAAGGCAGGTTATTACGAAACAGGTTCTAATAAATTAATCATTGCAAACCAATCTTATGGAAACGAATCTAATGCAAGGGATTCAAGTCTTATTTACGGAGAATTTGATAACGACTTTGTACGTATTAATGACGGCTTACAACTGGGTAATCATGGCATAACAACCTACACGATCGAAAGGACGTTAATATCAGATTCAATACTAGTAAGTAATACTAGACCTCAAGAATTAATACCTAATCCTGGAAGTGGTAAGATAATAAATATAGTTAGTTGTGCTATGTATTTAGATTACGGAGGCACTGCATTTAATACGAATACAGATGGAATAATAGAATATGAAAGTGCTTCATTGGGAGAATTATTTTTCCAAATACCATTAACAGAAACAGCAGATACTTATAAACATTTAGAAGTTCAAGACGGCGAAATGTTTCCAAACTCGAATATCCAATTTACAACGCTAACAGGCAATCCTGCAAACGGTACTTCGGATATAACATTTTACATTACTTATCAAATAATAGAATTATGAAAAAACTAATAACAATTTTACTAATCGTTTGTGCATTTCAAGGCTTTGCACAGACAATGAAAATAAACAAAAACATTCAAAATGTAACCGTAGACATCATCCTTGATGAAGAGTTCGATGTGACTAACAAGGCGAATGAGTTGGATTTTACTATCACATTTTATTACGACATGGTTATTTATCTTCACAGCGAAGAAATTGCAAGAACAAGAAAATTGATGGCTATTCCTATGAACAAAACAAAAGACAAAGACTATCATAAGACAATATTCTGGAATCAAATAAAAGCTTTCTTAATGTTAGAAGAAGGAGAATATGAAATACTAACTGAATAATATAATAAATCAATGGACAAAATACTACAAACAGGAACATATATTAGTGCTGCCGTAACAGGAGTTGTAACTTATTTTGCTCAAGTTAGCGGAGGTATTTACGATTACATTGTAGGGAATGATTTTGCTGCATTAATAGCCGTTGTAGCAGCTATTGTTACAATTATTTTTGCTGTATCAGGAATAATATTACGGTCACTGAAATGTAGGTCAGAAAAACTGTCTATTCGATTAGCAAAAAAGCAAGAAGAAAAAGCTGATTTAGAGATAGAAAGAATAAAAAGAGAACTTAAAACTAAAAAATAATGGAAGAACTAGTTTGGCAAAATCTACAGGAAGGATTTAAAACACTACTTGGTTATATCGAGTGGGTTTACATGGTTGTATTTATACTCGTAACATGGCTATTTAATAGCTATACGTTTAGTAAATCAAAAGCAGGACACCTGAATGTATTACAAAGGATTCCTCCTCATGTATGGGCAGTAATCATAGGTATGTTACTTGCTATATTCTGGGTTTGGGGATTTGATTGCAATTCAAAAGATTGTATAGTAGGGTTGTTTTTTACCTTAATATTTGCAATGGTAATATACAAATTCGGAATAGGAAAATTGCTTGAGTATGCAGCTAAAAAAAGATTAAAGACATGATAAGAAAAATAATATTCATTCTATTAATAGTAGCAGGGGTTTTTCTGCCATCATGTTGGAGCACTAAAAACGCTATTGAGATACCTTTTCACTCTAAACTATTTGATAAAAGGACTCTTGTAGTAGAAAAAAAGATAAAGGCAAACTATTATTACAGAAACCTTCAGCGATTAAATTATGTGAAGTCGAGAAGGAAAGTAGATAGCCTTGGGAGCATCTATATCGATGTGTATAACAACGATTATTTACCACCTAAATTATTAAACGATGTGGAGAGTTATTAACATATTGCTTATTGCTGTTATTCTTAGTTCCTGTTCTCCCCAGAAACGACTAGGCAGGATTATTGAGAAACATCCAGAACTGATACAGGCAGACAGTATTGAGAAGATTGTATACAGGGATACTGTTATTTTTCTTACAGATACGGTAATTGTGAATTTACCTCCCGATACATTGTACTTAGATACCGTAATTTATTTCAAAAAAGGATTCGATCTGGATACGGTAAAAATAAAGAAAGGAATAATTAATGCCGAGATTTGGTATTTAGAGAGCCATTTAGGCACTAAAATATATCTTGATAGTACCTATATATATCAACTACAAGATAGTTTAAAATTACTACGTGTAATCAAGGAAAAAACGGTAAATAAAACGAAGTATGTCACCATAAAAGAGAAAAGTGATAATAAATTGTTTTTGGGGATAATCGGAGGATTGTTTTTTGTCGTCCTGATATTGGGAGGTATAATATTAATGATAATTAAAGGAATACGATAACATAATAAAAACTAAACAAATAAATTATGCCTAAATATAGCGTAACGTCAAACGAAAAGCTTAGAACGTGTAGTAAAACTATTCAAATAGTGTTTTATTATGTTATAAAATATTTCGATAATAAAATAATTTTTGGTCACAGGGCTAGTGATTTACAATTTAAGCTATATAAAAAAGGGAGAATATACGAAGGAGGGAAATGGGTTATTGTCAACAAGAGTAAAGTAGTAACATATAAAGATGGGAAAGATAATCTAAGCAAACATAATTATTCTCCATCTAAGGCTATCGATGTAACTCCATATCCAATAGATTTTAGTGATGTTGATAGAATAAGGTATTTTGCCGGATTTGTTGTTGGTATTTCTAAACTACTTAAAGAACTTGGATATATAGATAAAACACTAAGATGGGGAGGAGATTGGGATAGAGATACCGATTTAAACGATCAAATATTTGACGATTTATTACATTTTGAAGAAGCTGACTAATACATAATACCATGATCTACGAAGAAACTGACTATACGATGTTTTACTATGATATTGATGAATTACTCAATACGGTAAGTACATATACGCTCATTAATACCCGTCACTCAAAAAATGAAGCAGGAGAGTCTAATACAGATGACATTAGTTTGACTAATGACGAATCTGCATTATTTAATAAGCTGTTAAAAAAAGGAGGTTTAGAAATATTTGAACGAGTGAGTGTATTATCTAAAACGATTACTGATGCATTTTTATTTGATACTTCAGATGACGAGAGTACATCGATTAGTGAAGCAGGTTTATTAATTTATAAAGTAGTTCTTCCTACACAATGGGATGATAATATTTCTAAATTATTAGATGAAAATATTGAAAGTGCACTAATTAGCTATGTCATTAAAGAATGGTTCCGTATTAACGGAATAATGGACAGATATCAGGTAGAGAATGAGAATTATAAGACATTGCTCTCTAAGATTAAGGGTAATGTAGTCTATCGTAAGAAAAATGTAAAGATAACATATAGAGGATTTTAACATTAAAAAATACAGCTATGTCATACCAAAAAATAACAGCAACAGATCCTAACACAATAAGGTTTTATTATGCCCAGGACACTATATTTGATCATGTCTCATTATTGTCCATGCAAAGGGCAAAAAGAATTATTGATGAAAAGACAGGGGAGGACCAAACAGATGAGTACGGGATAACCCTTGATGAAAGAGATTTGTTTAAAAAACTTTTGGATAATGCTGCTACACAAATATTTTTGCTTATTAGAAAAATGGTTAATAGCGTTGATCCGGCATTCGATTCTGACGAAGGAGAAAGCACTTCTGATGACACTACAGATGATTATATTGAATTTTGGATAAGAGATAACGATGCATATAATGAAGCTGATCTTGAATTAGTTGATAAGCTTGTACAGGAATGTTTAATTATGTACACTTTATTTGATTGGTATACCATTATTGGTTTAACTGAAGAGGCTCAGAAATATCTTTCCAGGTATAATAACACCAAGAAAGATTTAGTTACTAAAGCCTTATACAAACTGAAGATAAGAAACATAAGTTAGTTACATATATCCTCACGTATTTGGATTTTATCGGTAATATTACTGATAAAAACGAGTTATGTGCAATAAAATAAAAAAATCCCACCGCACCTCAGTTTTTTCAAAACTGTTAGGTTTTGTAATCCTTCCAATCAATCGTTTTAAATATTGCTTTATGATTTACCCATCTTGAAAACATTTTTTGTTCTTTAGTTGGTAGTATATTATTTTCAAAATCTCTATAAGGCTGTGCAAAAGGGTCGAGTTTCAAATCTTCCAAAAACAAAGCTCTTTCGTAAGCATCTTCAATGTCTTTTACAAGCAGGTATATAAAGTAATTTTTAGGCGTTGTATTATATTTCCTTAATAATTCAGTAGCTTTTTCAATGTATTTCATTTGAGATTTTTGATCACAAGCCATTCTTAAAGGCTTTGCCCATTTAACACGACTTAATAATTTTGCAATATCTTCATTGTTTGCTATTAATCTTGCATCTAATCCTTGGTTGAAGTCAATTTTTATTCCTAAGTCTATTATTTTTTCAATCTGTTTTAATCCAAAATCAGAAGCTAAAACATTATTATCAAGCAAAACAGCTTCTTTTTGTCCGTTCCAAAATTCTGTAATATCAGCATTACCCTTTATTGAACCTTCTTTTTTTGGTACTATGCACCATTGGCACTTATTAGGGCATCCCCTTGTTAAAAATCCGTATGCTTTGTCTGTTTTATAAAGTGAATAATCAGGCATTAAGTGTTCAATTTCATCAGGCAAAGTATTTGTTTTATTAAATCCAGTACCACCATTTATAACTTCACCATAATTACCAAATCCATTTACAAACTCAGGAGAAAATGTAAATACTTTACTCATATATGTTTTGTCATAATCTCCGATCGTAACAAACTCAACATTATCACCTTTTTGCTTATGAAATGCACTTAGTTTCATTAATGCTAAATTTGGGAAATTATGCCCATCTATATCTATTAATCCAATTTTTGCCATCCCTATTTTTTTATTTTACAGACACCTAACACGCAATATATGGCATAGAAAAAACGCCACATATTGCCACCCGTTACCGGCAAGCTGAATAAATAATATTATTCGTGCTTGTTTTTAGCTGTATCTCCTTTAAGAAGAACAGCCAGCCGGTAACACCGCGTATAAAACATGGCGGCCTCGGTTTTTCAAATTTAAGATACTGCATATCTGACCGTATTAATAGTTTTTTTCTCCCCGCTTTTGCCTATCGGCAATTAGGATAGCCTTAAATATCTCATAGGCCACTTGTGGTACTATTGCGTTTCCTCCTGCTTTGGTGCTTTCTTGTCTCCAGTTACGAACGGTAATTCCGTCCAATCTGGAGGAAAGCCCATCATCTCCATTACAAATCGGGGATTCAAGGGGCCATCTACCATCATCGACAACTCTATGCTCTTTCCAATCTCTTTTCTCCGTTGTATTGCTTTGTTGCTCGGTCCGCCCCTGTCTCGGTTGTCGCTTGCCGTTGGTGTCGGTATTAGTCCGTAAAACATCGCTGCATCCAATATACTGTTCGGCCTGTTCTCCCCGTTCTTTCGACTCATCATTGTTGTTGCTCCTTTGTCCAGTAATCCCCTCACTCGTTCTGGATGGTCCCGTTGTACACTTGTCGGAGTAGGCCACAAACCAAACTCTTTCACGCCTATGTGGCGCACCAACGGCACAAGCTGGCAATATAACTGGTTGTACTTCGTAGCCTTCACTTTCCAGGTCAGTTTGCACCTCGTTGAAAACCAATCCCCCGTTCCAATTAGTAAGCCCATAAACGTTTTCCCCCACGATGTAGCGCGGGGCAATCTCTCTAATTGCTCTAAGCATTTCTGGCCAGAGGTGGCGTTCATCTTCTTTACCTTTCCGTTGCCCTGCGAGGCTGTATGGTTGGCATGGAAATCCGCCCGTAAGGATGTCAATTCGTCCTCTCCAAATAGTGAAGTCTGTTTTTGTGATGTCTCCATAACTTATTGCATTTGGCCAGTAATATTTAAGCACTTTTTGCCCGAACTCGTTCCATTCGCAATGAAAAGCATTTATCCAGTTCATCCATTCGGCTGCAAGGTCAAAACCGCCTATTCCGCTAAATAGTGAGGCGTGTATTAGCCTGTCGGCTTGTTGGCCATCGCACAAAAAACTATTAATACTACTGTCGTTCATTTAATCAAATTTAGTTGGTTATTTCGCCACGATTTCATACGCTTTTTCGTTAGCGGTAATGCTTTTTAGCCTCTCGCTTATACTCATTACATATATCTAATATGTAATCATTTCTATCGTTTTCATTATCAAATGTTATCATTAATTTATCAATTACTTTTTTCAATATAGCAACCTGAATATTTATTTTGATGTCAGCACTACCGCTAACAAGTGGTAAATTTAATTGCTCATTATGGTACTCTTTAAGAACTTGCTCGACAATTTTACCACCAATATAATATTTATCGCAATTTTCATATATCGCTGTCTCTAATTTAAGTTTGTATTTTTCTATGCTCATTTTATAAAGTTTTTACGTTAATAACCGCAACTAAAATTTACCGCAATTCCGTTATATTTTTTCTTTATCACTATAGTCGCTGAGCATGAAATAAGCGGTAATAATTCGTTTACCCCATGGTACCCTGACAGGTTTCCCTTCATAGTATATTTCACACTTGATATACTCGTTTGGATAATCTGGATTATTAAATAGTTCTATTAGATCATCTTCTCTAACATTATGATTTAATAGCTGTTTTTCCCCGATTAGCAACCTATAGCTATATCCTGATATCCCAACCTTTAGGGTTTCTTCAAGTTCTTTTATATAGTTATTAAAACGCTTGTCAGTGTCGATTAGGTTATTAACCGTTTTACATGCATGTAGAACAGTAGCATGATCTTTTCCTCCGATTTCTTTCCCTATTTCTGCAAGACTATATTTTGTTAGCTTTTTAGAAAAGAACATAGCTATTTGCCTGGATTGAACAATTTCTCTCTTCCTTGTTTTGGAATGAATTAGTTCTACTGTCTGGTCAAAGTATTCTGCTACTACTTTTTGAATTTCATCTATACTTATCCTATTCATAATTACCTCCTTCTTGATGGTCCTTTTAATACTAATACATTACACATTTCTTTCAGTCTATCCCTGATTCTGTCCCCATATCTCTTTTGAATCTCATCGGCATCTAAATTAGTTGTGATAAACAACATTTTATCTGTAGAATACCTCCGGTTTATAACTTCGTAGATAGGGGACTTTTCGGTTCCGTACACTTTTATGCTAGGGTTTTCTGTTCCAAGGTCATCAATCCCTAGTAGATATAAGTCATGGAATCTCTGAATAAGATCATTGTCCTTTTTGTCGTATGCTTCATTAATTTCTATTGCAGAATAAACATGAAAGTTCTTCCTGATATAAGTCAGTATCTCTTTAATGATATTAAACAATAAGGTTTTTCCAGAGCCAACAGATCCCATGATTATTATTCCACGGTTAAGGTCATACGAAAACTTATCATCACCCTGTAAATAATATATCAGTTCTTGTATGACATCCCTGTTCATATCATCGATTTCAAATTGGTTCTCTTGTCCTTTTTCAAGAAGAATACGAGAGCCAATGGTGTTGAATAACTTAGAGAGTTCATCGAATGAAAAATTAATACTAAAGCTTCTTGTCATAGTTTGCGTTTTCAGGCGCATCAATAATTCTCTCTCTTTTTTGTAGATTTCTTTGAACGTTGTTTCCATTTTTATTATAATTTTTATACTTTAATTCCCAATCCTCGTAATTCCATGCTCCTTTTTCGGCATGAAAATCTCCTGAATCTTTATAACCAATAAAATTTCTGAATGAATGAATGATGCCTCCGATTAATTCTTTATACTTTTTGTAAAATTCAAATTGCTCTTTAAAATGCTTCAGAAGTTTTTTATGATGAAGTTGAGTTACGAAATAATTAATCTGTTTTATTTGTTCGAAATGATTTATCTCATCGTAACCAAAATATTCAGCAATAGATTTTTCCGTTTCACTAAATTTTTCCCCCACACCCCCTTTTAAAGAATCTTCATCTTCATATTCATATTCATATTCAGAGTTTGTTTGTGTGTTTGTTTGTTGTTTTGTTTGTTTTTTTGTTTTAACAAAATTAGGATTGCCACCACCTTTTTTCCCGGCCTTTGATCTTGCCTCACTCACCTGGTTGTCTTTAATCATGCGCTTTTGGCAAATATATTCGTCCTCAAAATAACATACTTCCTCTTCTATTAATTCATCAATAGCGTTTTTTATCTCTTCGGTGGTATAAGGAAGGTGTTTTACTAATTGATTAGCAAAATTTAAGCTCATGCTTTTATTTTGTTTGTACTTTTGTTTTAACAAAATCTTACCATAAGTTTTAGATTTATGCATTAAACACATCAAACCTTTTATATAAATTCCATGAGTTGAAGGAGAACATTCATTAAGTTTCTCATCAGTCATTATGTCCTGAATATATAAAGGGAGGTAAGGTTGATCTCTGAGTGCCATAACTAAAAGTCTTTTGTAAATTCTTTAATTTCACTAGGATTACATCGCTCCTGGTATGTCATGCTTATTTTTATTTTTTCCTCATCATTCGATAATAAGTGTTTATACCTTTCAGGGGCGATAATATTAAGTCTTTCTCGATATGCTACATATTCTTCTTTTGTGTAGAAAAATTTGCTGATTAGTTTCTTTACAGGCGTTTTTTCTTGATTGTAGTTAACGCTTATTTTTAAGAATAGTATTCTATATAACCATCTGTTTCCCATAATTTTCTTCGTATTTTTGAATTGTTTTAAATATCTCAAATGCTATCTGTGGTACTATTGCATTGACTAATGCTTTTCCTCTTATTCCTGAAAACAAGCTGCCGTGTTCCATTAATCAAATCTTGAATTATAATTTTGCATTCCTGTTAAAGTCATTTCAGCCTTAGCCTTACTCAGTAGTGATCTACACCAATCTAATTGATGAGTACAAGACTTGTTTAACCTTTCGATAAAATCTACTAAGTATTGCTCGTCAGCACATAATGACTTTACTAATTCGTTTATAGTCCTTGCAGTAGCATAAGGAGTATCATTAGCCACTTTTCTCAAGGTTTCCATAATATCACTCTTCATTTTTTTGTTTAGGTGATATTTAGCATCGGCAAGCATGTTTCCTGTCCTGCCTAAAAATACAGCTAGATCATTTCCTCTGCTTACTATTTCTTCAATCTCATCACTGGATGTGATTTCAAGAAAAGCTTGTATCTCTTCTGCCTCTTGCTCTAGTTGTATGGGATCGGTTATTTGCATGTTATTTTATTATTAAAAAATCAATATTTTGTTCTTTACATTGTGCCTGAAATAGTCTCCACTTGAAATTAAATAACTGAGACATTGCACCTTTAGCTTCAATGTAGCTTATAGTTCCATCGGTATTTATTACCAGGAAGTCAGGTTTGAAATTACAAATGAATTCATCATATGCTCTCAATTCAACGGAAGGTTCAAACTCCCAATCAAGGATCATCTTTTCTTGCTTCCTGAAGTCCAATTCCTCAGCAATATTAGCTTCTAATCTATTATGGTAGTAGTAGCCATTATATTTATTGGAAGTGCCAAATTGGCCCTTTAAATTCCATTTTTTGAAGCTATTTGAATTATACATGATTAAAATGGTGTTCTATCAATATTAATTTCAAGCCCGTGATCAGCTATATAGGTAGATTTGCCTGTTAATCCTTCAATATCCTCTTTAAATTCTTTTGCATTGCTATTTCCATCGGATAAGTGAAGTAGAATAATATTATTTACATTAGTCAAATCATTAGCTTTTAAGAAACCTTTACATACATCTAAACTTATATGGCTTTTTACTACTCTATTTCTAACCTTAGAATTTAATTTTCCACTGAAAATATTATGATCTAATATTTTATCAGAATAATTGCATTCAATAAGAATATTATTAAGGTTTGGAAATTTATAAGGAACATAGTGAGTATCTGTTATAAAAACGATTGTCCCAGATTCTTTATTAGATACAAGGAAACCAAGACAAGGGACATCGTGTTTTAGATCAAAAGGCTTTATTTTAAAATTCCCAATCTCAAATAACAGTTTAGAGGATACGGGTATCAACCTATGATGTTTTAATTTTTTTGCTTTTATCGTTTCATACCCCGTATATACAGAAATTCCATAATCAAGAAAGCTTTTAATATACTTAGAATGATCTTCATGCGAATGACTTACTAAAGCACCATGAATTTTAGACACTTTAAAATCAATTAATTTTTGTACCTCCTTGAATCTAATTCCGCACTCTATTATAAGTGCAGAATCAGACGATTCAAGGAGGTAACAATTACCTTTACTACTGCTGCCTAATACTTTTAATTTCATTAGAATCCTGGTCCTATGGTTGCTTGTTGATTAGTCTGAGGTTCTGTTGTTTTGTCCTTTTCAATATTCTCTGTTTCCTTTTCTTCTTCCTTTTCAATTACAACTACTTCTTCAGCATCATCAATAGTCATCTCTTCTTTATTAGCATTCTCTTTCACCTCGTTATCAATGTTGTCGGAAGCAGTTCTTTTCTCAACTTCTTCTTCCTCGTATATTCCTTCATCACTTGATGTTGAGATGAATAGTTTACAAGCACGATTGATAACAGTTTTTTTAGCCATCTCGTCAGGGAATTTTTGGTGCGCTGGCGAATTTCCTTTCATAGCTCCCTGTTGCCAAGATGTTCTAATTTGTTTAATATTCATTATCTCAACAAATGAGGATCCATCTTCTAAACTAAGCACAGCATAAGCTCCTCTAATTTTATTATTGTCGATGTTTTCAAAATCCTGCTCATGATTTACTATTTTCTTTAATCCTGTTTTCCCATCAATTTCATACTGAAATTCATCATTTTCATATATAATGTTAGCATATACAGATTTTACTCCTCCATACCTTTTTGCTAAAGCTACGGTTCCGTGGTATTCTCTTACTAACGTAAGTTTATTACCATAAGCAATAAAATCGCATTGTTTTTTCATAGGAGACAATCCTTGTACACACATATCAAGTAATGCGTTGGCAATACTATGTTTTGTACATACTTCTAATACAGGCTTATCATCCTTTGTTTTTGTTTCTAACAATGTTAGGTAAGCTGATTTTAAAGCATTTTCGACAACATAGCCATGAGGCAATCTTAGTTCTCCATATGCTTTAAATTCATCAATTTTCTTTAAAACTGAATTTACAATATCACTTTCAGTCACTTTGGTTGGTTTGTTTTCCTTTGACATTTTACTATTATTTAATGGTTAATTCTTTATAATTTTTATCAGCAATCAAGTTGATTGTCTGGCTATTACAATTGATTTCATCAGTAACGCTTTCTCTGTTATCAATAAATACAGGCGCATAGATATTGTAGTGTTGGCTTAATGTATTAATAATATCTATTCCTGCTTTAATCTGTCCTCCTGTATTTGCTCCACTAAAAGGAACTCCGTTTATTAATGTTTCACACGTTTCTGTTTCTCCTCCGTTAATTTGTTGGTCAAACATTTTGAATTTAACAAAAGAGAATTTGCTATTAACTTTATCCTCCACGGTTTCGATTTTAGTTTTAATGAAACTGTCAATAGCAAATTCTTCTTTTTCAATATCTGCAATCTGTTGAGCTAAATTTTTCTCCTCATCCTCAAGCTCTTTAATCCTTGAGTTTGATTTTTCAATAATATCCTGTAAAGCCAACTCTTTTTTATAACTATCTCTCTGCTCAATCAAACTTCTTTTTTCTTCTTTTAACTCACTTGTGTCTACTTCATGGATAGCAGATATTTTACTTTCAAGTTCATTTATTTTTTCGTCCAGATCATCTGTTTTTACAGTAATAACAGCATCCCCTTGAGATGGAATCCCTTTTAATTCATTTAGTTTCTTTTCGCTAGAAGATATTTTTGTTTTCTCCTCCTTAATCTCGTTTTTTATAGCACCTATTTTCTTTTCGAGATTATTTACAAGTTCGCTGTTTTCTTTCCCTTTCTTTGATATATCTTCTAATTTTGAGATTTTGTCAGCGTTAAAACGAATAGTCATAGCTTCTTTTTCTGCTTTAATATCATCAGCTTCAAAAGGTCTTTTACATGCAGGACAAATAAATTCATCATCATTAAATTCTAAACGAGATGTATTTATATTATTCCATTGTTCACGAAGAGATTCATTATTTTTAGAAATTTCTGTTATTTTAGTTTTTAAGGTAAGAATCTCGTGTCTTTTATCACCAACAAGATCATTGCTCTTTTGGATGTCTCTATTCAGCAGATCAATTTTATCTTGATATTCTCTAAATTTGTCACTTGCTTCACGAGTAGCTTTAATTTTTCTCTCCTGTAACTGGTTTTGTAAATCATAGATTTGATCTTTGATATTCTTGTTTTTCAGGTGGATTTCATCATTAGCCTTTCCTTTATCCTCGATTTGTGAATCTATGCTTAAAATATTATCATCTAACGCTTTAATTTCTTTTTCAATTTCGGAGAAATTTTTTGTTTCAGGAATATTTCTATTAATCTCATCAATTCTTGTAGGAATAGCCTCAATATCATCTTTAAGTTTTCTTTTTCTTGCAGCAATCTTCTTCCTATATTCTTCCAATGGTAATTCCTGGTTAAGAATATTTTCGATTACTTCACTTGAACCGTTAAGATTTTTAATAATGTCGGAATCTTTAATCTCTCCAATCATATCAAATAAAATATCTCTTCTTTTCTGCCATGAGATATAATTGAAATAAGTTGGAGAGGTAATAAGTTTAAATAATTCCTCATCCATTATAGTTTCAACCTTCTCTTTATATTCCTTAGCTTGAAGAGGTACTTCGTCAACATAAAATAATGTTTCATGTCCTGTAAATTCTGTTTCTAACTCTCCTCTGCGTTTTACCCACTTCTCCTTGTACACTCTTTTAAGGGTGGTTTCTCTTCCATCCACATCTAAAACACCTATAACTTCGTGTTCTAATTTATGTTTTGGAACATTTTTAGAATCAAGTGTTTTAATGTCAAATTCTTTCCTGTCTAAATGATCTTTACCAAATAATAACCAGGTAAAAGCATCAAACAGGGTTGTTTTCCCAGTTCTGTTTGCACCTATGATACTTGTAATATCATTGAAATCAACCTCAATAAACTTAGTTCCTTTAAAATTATTAAGGGTAAGTTTTTTTAATACAATTTTTTTTACACCATTTGTTTCCATTTTACTACTATTTATGTTAATCAATCACGTTAATTCTAGGCCAATGTTCCCAGGGAGGTAATTCCCATTGCATTATTTCACCTTTTTTACAGGTGTTTAATGTTAGCGCACTTATTAAAAGCACGATCAGTTTAATCTTTTTCATCGCTTAGTCTTTAGGTTCAATCCTATACAGTATTACTTTATCTGTACGGATGTTTAAATCTTTCTGGTTTAATATTTCATTATTGAATCGTACTTCTTTAATACAATCCTGCACAGAGGCAAGAGGAAAGTCAATTCCATTTTTTTTGCACAATTCAAAGTCATCGGCAAAGTTTTCGATACGATCTTCTGTGTTGTTGAAGAAATCAATTTCTAATTTTGATTTTCCTTCCATGTGAAATGTTGCTGCCATATTCTATTATTATTTAAGTTTGTGTGTCAAATTTTCCTCCGACATTATTCCTCTTTTCAATACCCTGATGGGACCAATAATTATTAAAAGAGGATGAGCAATGCTCTTTTTCCCGGTATCCACATACAGGACATACCAGCCATTTATTGAATAATCCCAGCCTTTTCTTTTGAGGCACTAATGATTCTATGCAGTTAGGACAGTATCTCATTAAGCGTATTTTTTATAGGATTTAGAAAATTCAATAATCTCATAAAGAGAGAACTTATGATATCTTGATCCCGGTGAATCAGGATAAGAATTGATTTTCCCTTCGTCTATTAACTTCTTAAAGGTGTTAAATGACGAAATTCCTAATAAAGACATAGCTTCTTTAGAAGGAATTTTAACTGTAGAGATATATTGTTTAATAGGCTGAATTTCTTTTCTTACAGCCTCAGCCATCATTTCTGCTAAATCGTCACGCGATATTGATATAAGTTCCATTAGGCAGATATTTTAAATTCTTTTTCTTGTTTGTCAAGATATTTATTGACAATTTTCCTGACTGTTTCAATCGTAATCCTGTTGGTTTTTACACCGTTTGGCATCCAACTTGTTCTAAAAGTGTTCTTAGAGATGCCAATAATGTTAATGATTTCTCGCTTACACTGGATTTTTAACTTCTTGTTATAGAATTTGTTAATATCTCTTTTGATATTATATACTTCTATTTCTTGACTTTTTGTTTCCATTTTTATATATTTAACATGGCCGTTCATCTAAAATGTATAACAAATATACTACATTATACTTGACAATACCAAATATAATACGACATAAATTTGACATAAAATTTAAAAAAGAGTGTAAATGACTGATAGTGAGATAATAGTGAAGTTAATAAATTTACTGGGTTTAAAGAATGGTAATCAATTAGCAAAAACATTAGGTTTTAAAGCCGACAGGGTATATAACGTTATAAAAGGAAGGAACGGTTTAAGTACCAGGTTTATAGACAGAATCATAGATGTTTATCCGCAGATAAATAGGAAATGGATCGAGATTGGAACAGGAGAACCATTTGTCGAAAGTTTTAATACAATATCGGATAGAGTAGGTAAGATTATTGACTATCTGGGTTATAATTTTCTGGAATTTACGAAGAGCATAAACCTTTCCGATGTAGAGAAATTCAAGTTATCAGAGGCTATCAATAAAAGCTTGGTCCCAGACAAGAAGGTGATAGAGAAAATCCTGGATAGATATCCTGAAATATCCCGTGAGTGGTTAATCGACAATAAAGGTACGATGTTAACCATTAAAGATGAATTGTTGCCGGATCAAGAGCAAAAATTAAAGTTACTTCAAGACCTGGTAAGATCGAAAGACGATCAGATATTGACTAAGAATAGTTATATTAATAAGCTAGAGGAAGAAAATGAAATGCTAGAAAACATGTTGAATGAACTAATGGAACAATACAAAATAGTTCGACAATTTTCTAAAATAGAAAAAAGGCTTGAAGAAAAGATGAGAAATACAGATGAGAAATTAACAAGATTTCGAGTCAAAAAGTAGGTTACTGGCTAGCTCTTTTGCATCATCCATATTATAAGTTAGATACTTTTCGAATCTATGTTTGTTATATGACATTGAAGCTCTTTGTACTTGCAATTTCCCTATTGTATTATCGGGACTAAATATACGTATTGATGTTGTTATTCCATTATTATAGAATAATTCCGTAAACAAAGAATAAACCTCTGTAGGCATGTCGGAACATTTGTATTCTCGGAAATCAATAATTATTACATGTCCTTCATAGCCTATTAGTTGCTGGTTTAATTTAGGGAGTAAAAATTTAAGGTCATCTACTTTAACACAGCCTCCAATTTTTAATATAGGAGCGCTTTTAGTTTTCACAATTCTTGCTTTCATATTTTTCACTAAAAAATGGGTGGTTAATTAACAGTTCTGCATTTTCTTCTTCAGATATTTTTATATATGAAAAAAATGTTTTCTCAGATTTATGCCCGGTAATCTTCATAATGCTTGCTGTAGGTATTCTTGCCAAATACGCATTAGTAGCAAAAGACCTTCTGGCAGTATGTGTAGAAACTAGCTCATGTTTTTCTTTGGTCTCTCTGATTATCTTCTTTCCTTTCTTTCGGGTAACAACAATAATATCTTTAATCTTTGCTGCTTTACATGCATCTTTAATATAGTCATTCATTTTCTGGTTACTAATTGCCCTTGGAAGCTTATAATCGTATTTTTCTAATATTTCTTTCAGCATCCAATGAACAGGAATAACGGTTTTAATGCCTGTTTTTTGATTAGTAATGGCTAGTTTCGTATAATCCTTATTAAAATGTTGTGGGATGATTTGGGAAAAATCAGAAAATCTTAGACCTGTAACACAGCCGATTATAAACATGTCCCTTGCTCTTATCCTGCTTTTAGCTAAGCCGTTCCCTTTTAAATCTTTCTGGACTCGATATAGTTGTAATACTTCGTCATTGGTTAGATATATCTTATCAACATCTTCCCGGATAACCTTGAATTTTAGGAAATCCATATTTATATTGTATCTCAAATCAGTTGCCTTTGCCATAATCTCTTTAATGATCTTGAAATGCAATCCTGCATAGTTAACACTATATTGTTTAGTGTATAATAAATAGTCTTTATAATTGTCGTAGAATTGCATGTCTATCTCATCATAATTTAAAACCCTATTGTCGTTGAAATAAGAGACTAACGTATTGTAGACAGTCTGATATTTCTTAGCGTATTCATAACCATGAATAGCAATCATCCTATCCTTATATGTGCTGAAGAAGTCCACTAATTTAGGAATAATATCTTTTTTTTCCAATTTGTCGAGATGTTTGTCCATTAAAAATTTGAGTGCTCTATTTGTGACAACCTTCCCTTCATTAAGAAGCTGGTAATAACTTTCCTCTAAATAAGATCCCATTTTTTTAAGACGATAGTTATAATCATATCCCATTTTAAAAATTTTTCCCTCCCGGCATTTTTGAGAATCTTTGAGCCAATTATCAGGATGTATTTTTAAGCCGGAAGAATAGGTAAACGTTTTCCCCTGGTATCGGTATTTTAAAATAATTAAGGTGTTAATATCACTGTTGAAATCTTTGAGATAATACTTCACATTAGGCATACCATTATCATTAATTATTACTAACTTAGATAAACAAAGATAATAAATGTACCTCAGTTGACGGTATAGTTGACGGATTTTTTAATAATTAATGATTTTGGGTATATTAAAACAGGTTAGTAATAATCGCTAAAACGCCTGTAAATGATAGTCAAAGCATCAATAAACATCAATAAGTTATGATTCTGGCACGATCACATACTTTTTTCTATAACGTAGAAAAAACAAGCATTTCAGAGAGTCCGTCAAAAGTGGTGTACGCCATGGTTGACGGATTTTTTTATACCCATTCATCAAATAATTAAAGAATTACTTGACAATGTGTAGTAAATATACTACATTTGATTTGAGTAATTAATTAAATACAATAATGGCACACAATGAAAAAGAGTTAAGTAAAAAGCGTAAGCAGTTAAAAGAAGAGTTGTCCAGGGTAAGGTCATCAAGACCAGATGTTGTGTTTGCATATAGTCGAAAAGAAGTGCTGGCGGATGGATCACAAGTAATGGTCCCTCCGCAAGTTGCTTCTGAGGCAGGGATAAAAGTCCCTGTTTACATGACCTCTCAGGTATGGGAAAGATATGTCAAGGTACCTGAAGGAATGGAGGGTTATCAAGACACTGATGGCAGATTATGGGACATCTTGTGGATGTTTAGAACCTATGCCCAAAGCAGTAAATCCCCTGTAATAATGTTCGAGTATCTTTGTGAATTACCAGGGGATCCACAGATTAACGAAAAAAGATTTGGGGATACTCATAAAAAGACGGTGAAACTAAAAGCTGTAGCTGGGCCAAAAGACATCGATCAGCCAGAGATGGCTATAACAATATTATTACCTAATCAGGATTAGAGATGAAAAAAATATCCTCATATCAAAAATTAAAGGCAAAGAACCGAGAATTAAGACAGGACATTAGAACACTCGTATTAAGTCCTGATTCAATGGAAGCGTTACGGTTAAAAGCTAAGTATACTTTCCAATACCAGGCTGAAGATGCAATAATGTATGGGCATAGTACAACAATAATAGAAGGTAATGTATTATTAAATTGATATCAATAATAATGACTAGAGAAGAAGAGATAAAGTATTTAAAAATCGCTTTGAATATACAAGGTATAAACATCAGCGAGAGAATAGCGGATCAGGTTATTGAAACCTTTGAAGCAGTAAAGAAGAAAAAAGGAAACTTCAGTGTTAATGATGCTGTTGGTATTGAATTAAAGGTAGAGCGCAAGTATAAAGAGATTGAAGTTAAAGCAAGAAAAAACAAAGAATAATAATGAACATCTTATACCTCCCCATAAAAAGAAAGTGGTTTTACATGATCGCAGAAGCAATTAAGACCGAAGAATATCGGGAGGTAAAAGATTATTGGGTAAAACGATTAATGAACCGGCATAAGTTAAAGGATGGTTCTGAGGTAATGTATTCAGGGGACTACAAGAAGTTTGACGTAGTACGATTCAAGGCCGGTTATGGCAAAAACTCTCCAACAATGGACTTAGAGTTCAAAGGCATTAAGATAGACACAGGAAAAGAAGAATGGGGAGCAAAACCTGGCAAACATTATTTTGTAATAAAACTCGGCTTGAGGCTAGATATTAATCTTGAACCAAGCCAGCTAAGACATTGTTGTCCAACAAAGGTTTTACTTAAAAACTTATAACTATGCAACTAAGCAAACAAGCCAAACAACTAGCGAAGATCAAAAAGAAAATCAGGCAAAAGGAGGAGTTTGAACGATTATGTGATGTATTGACCGAAGGGATAAACAACCTGGAGATTATTTTCAGCCATAACCCACATGAATTTCCTAAAGCGGATGATTTTATTACAGAAATAAGATGAAAAAATATAAAGCAATAGAATTAATGAGACAAGGCAAGAAAATAACGCATAAGCACTTTACGCCTGATGAATGGATGACAATTAAAAACGGACAAATACTTTTAGAAGATGGTGTAAGATGTAACCAAGATGAATTTTGGAAATGGAGAACAGATGAAAGCTAGAATGATGATTATTCACTTTATGGTTGCTAACGGACGAGTGTATGATATGTTGCGTTTAGACACGCTTAAACTATCGGATTAAAAACAGAATTAACAAATACAAAATAAAATTAACCAAAGCAGTAAATAGCAATATATTATACACATTGTTACCTGCTTTTAAAATTACGATTTATGAAACGATTTATATGTTGGTACGCCTATCAAGGACAAGAAACAGAAGGGCAATTACAACTTAAAGAGCCAAAAATAATAAAAGCTATAGATATGGCAGAAGCTATGTGGAAATGGCATCATTTAGATTGCCCTGATTGGGGAAAAAGATTCTATAATGACGACATAGAAGCATATAGAAAGAAAGGTGAATTTACAGGATGGGGATGTTGGTGTGAAGAACTAGCCAAGTAATTTTTATTGCAGGTAACTTGTTTTTATACGTAATATTACAGATAAACTCCAGGTACGTGAGGATATATGTAACTAACAAAAATAATTATGAGAACAATAAAATTTAGAGTTTGGGAAAAGTTTACAAGTAAAATGCATTATAATGATGTTAGCCATCTTGCTTCTTTAACTGATGATGGAGTTTTATCTACTGTTAGCGGTTATGGTGAAAATACAGCTATGCAATTCACAGGCTTAACCGACAAAAACGGCAAAGATATTTATGAAGGTGATATTTTTAAACTTGGTGCAGAAAAGGAAATATTTGAAATCCGTTTTGAACACGGTTGTTTTATGGCTTTTCACAATGACAAACAATTTGGATTAATTGGAGAATTACAAATATGTTTTATTGAGGTAATTGGAAATATCTACGAAAATCCTAAACTAATCAAAACCAAATAACCATGGAAGCAAAAGAGATATTAAACCAAATAAAAGCTAATGTATTACAAAATATGGATCATTTAACCGCAAATGACACCTTTAGTTTAATTAATGATCTTATCAAACTAAAATGCAAAGAGCAAAGAGAAATCTGCGCCCATAAAGTTTAATATAATAATAATTATGGGGAATTAGATATTGTTTCGAAAAGAATTGTTTTAAACGCACCAGAACCAAAAATGTAACATAACAATTACCAACATCTACCAATTAGATACCATTTATGCCAAAAAACAACCAAAATAACGTAAATTTAGGTAACAAAAAATAACCTAACATGGCTATAAAAGACGTAATCAGGCGTAAACGCAAGACTTTGGGAATTACCCAACAGGTACTCGCTAATAAAATAGGAGTACACAGAATTACTATTACTAACTTTGAAAACGGAAAACATTCACTATCAAGTGAGTATATCGATAAAATATGTCATATCCTCAGTATTAAATGTGAATGAACTAAAATTATAGTTGTATAACGTGAAAATTAGTTGATATGGAATAAATAAGATTGTTTACAAAACACCTATGGCACAAGAGATAATTAATGATAAAGGTGATTTATATCATTACTTCTTTGATGAAGAGGACAATGAACTGTTATTCATTAGACTTGGTAATACTTCGTTTAATAAAAATAAAAAGTGATGGAAACTTTAATTATAATATTAATAATAGGATCAATATATTTCTTCTTGTTTAACAAGACAACGACTGTGAGAGAGAAAAACCATAATGATTATATTGATTTAGGAGATAACTGTTGGTTTACTCCTGGAGGATTTGTTGATTTAACACCAAGATTAACCCTAGAGCAAGAGTTACACAACCAGAACAATGAACGTGAAATAAGAAGAAGGGACGAAAGGTTTAAAATGGAGTGTGCAATGGCAGAACACGATATGTATATGAAACAGTATCAGTTAATGAAGGATAAAGTAGATGTTATTCCTCCTTTAGAAAAACTTGAAGTGTGGCTTCCTAAATGGATTGATTACGTTTGTGATTGGCATATAAAAGAAAAGAATCGATATGAAGAAATATATGGGTATATGCGTTTTGATGTGTTTATTGCTACTGAGATTATCCCATTTAAAGGCTATGGAATGAAATTAGTATTTAAGAAGCCTGTGGCTCAAATAGAGTATGTCGTTTAAAAAAGAGCGACACATAGATCGCTCTCATGTGCTTTGATTATCTAACCGTGATTCTTATTCACCCAATCACGCTTTAGCTACTTACTATTTTTAAAGTATTTCTCAAAACTTATTTTCCCTTTTACATAAAGAGATAAATTCTGATTTTTAGCTCTCTTGTTTCTCCCGATCTTGCGAGAGCCACCGCCTTTTTTTTGATTTGTATTAGCCATGATTAATTAGTATTGGTTAATTATTTCATAGCAACCTCCTTTCTTGTTATCATAAATTGTGATATGTTAGTATTATTTATTCTTAAACCTTTGTCTGTATGTTATCGACAGGTCGTTTATCTCACTGTCTTTTATTTTACCTACGAACACGAAAGTAAAATAACGACAACTGAATAATGTTTTCTTTAGTCCAGGATCGTATTGAGTATTATCTGTTAATTGTTTATATTGGATAGCTTTCCAATTCACTCCATCGGTACTTCCAAATAGATAAATCCCACAATCATTATCTGTATCAATAGACAGATTAGCGTTCAAAAGCACCTTATCAATACGTTTTAGCATCTTATTCCCTAATGAGAATGGCCTGGTTTGAATCATTACGTCCATATAGTCAGAGGAATCCTCCTGAGAGAGATAATACTCTCCTCTGGCCGTAGTATAGAGCAATACGTCTGGAAAATTAAGGATTGACATGGAAAAAGATTCTGTAATTTTGAACCAGAACTTATATGTGAAGGAATAAACATAAGAATAATCATAATTTTCTGAGGTGACTAACAACTCTTTTTCCACATGATCGTACACCATGAATGTATCTTCATCCTGAAGGTAAGTCAAGAAATCATCTGAGCTCAGGTAATCATATAATGCAAGATCACTATCGAAAAGATTGTCATAGTCAGAATTAATAAGGCCGTTATTTATTTCTCCTTCCACCGGCAAAGATATCTCTACAATCTTTCTTCCTTCAAGTGTACGAATCCCTTCGTTTGTTGCATATATTACAAATCCATTTCTCTCGACAATTGCATCCTCACTTGTAATGACTTCTCTGTTGATATTAATAATGTTACTATAGAGGACATCAGAGTCAATCGTGCCTAATTGCATGGAGTAGACTCCTTTTGATGTGAATACATAGAGGGGATATTCACCAAATTTATCCTCACTCATAGGTTCCATTGCTGTAGCGAATCCTAATACTTCATAGTTATTGTCCTCTCCTATCTGGTAACTCCTTTCTGAAGGATATATTAAAGGATTACTGAGTGCAGACACTTGTACTCTATTAGAATCAGACAACAATAAATCACTGGAAGGAGTCGCTGTGTAGTAATCCACTCCCATATCATCAATATCCACAGATGTACTCTCAAGGTTTTCATCGGCATAATAGCTCAGGTTAAGATAAGGATGTGTTTTCAGGGTAACGTCCATGATTTTTATCTTCTTATCTATTGATGAGTCATAGGCATAAATAACCATTCTTTTAGCGCGTAAATCAGGATAGCATAAGAATGGAGGGATATAAGCTATATTGCTTAGAGAATTAATTATCCATGGGTAAAAACGCTGGTTTATGATCTTAACACCTTCATTCTCCGTTGACAAATATACGTCTGTATAAAACTGATAGCCACCAGAATATTTTTGTCTAAGTGCTGATTCAACGGTAGAAATATAATTAAACGGGGCATATCCATGGAAAAGCTTTGTTTGAACATTTCCTAAGTGAAGATAGGAATTGTATCGGTAGTAATGCTGTGCAAATAATGTGTGTGGATCATCATTAATAGGTAAACTTTCGTTTACTTCTATGTCTCCTATCTCTGATAAATCTAACTCATCAGATATGGTGTTATCATCGAGCAAGTCGGTTAATTGTATCTCGTCTATCTTGTAGTAGGATTGTGCTTTAACAAGCGATTTAATCCCTTCTACGTTGGTAGGAGCCCAATAATATCCTGATCCAGCACTGTCCCAAATGGAATAATCATCTTCATCACTTACGGCATAATGGCTTACCTTATCGGTCATAAAGATACATAAAGACTTAATGACTCCTTCAAAGTTCTCAAGTCTTGACTGAATCGTATTGCTAATGTATAGCTGATATGATGTAACAGCAAGATATAAATTCTCAAACCTATTATAAACACCAGAACCATCTTCTACATGTTTGTATTTTAGTTTCCTGGAAGAAGTGAAACTATCTATCGCACCTATTTCGTGGTAAATAGGAGCAGAAAACATAAGATAATCCCCTGAGTATGTCTTATATGCTAAACGAAAGAATACATGTCCTTCTAGCTCATTGTCAGCGATCTTATCGGTGATTAAAGCAGTAAGTTTATCATAACTCTCCTCATAAGCCTCATCTCCCAACCTGGATTGTATTTGTTCTGTATCATAAGGAGCAGCACTACTATCATAGGCTGTGAAGTCAGGAATGATATCGGTATCCAATCTTTTGTAAGCATTCTCCATGGATGCTGTAGAATCGAACAAGAAAAAGTAGCCATTATAATTTGTTACAATGATTAACACATTATTCAGGTGTGTTATCCTCACTAATTCTTCTCCTTCCTCAAAAGATATGAGGGTGGTATACACTTCCGGATCCAACTCCCCAACGTTCATCTTTATGAAGTAATACACTTCATTACTACTGGATTTATATCCAATAGCGCGATCATCATCAAGGACAGGATGATAATAGATATAATTATATCCCGATGCTCTTTTTCCTGTAGAGGCTTTAGGCGTAACAGGTTTCCATGCATTGTCTTTTATCCTGAGATTAATCACCTCCTGGCAATCACCGTCCTTTGCATTGATTGAAGGTGTATTCCTGACAATCCCGTTGAATGTTATCTGCTTTTCCATGGTTTATTCTCCTATAATGTTTTGTTGGTTTTGGATCTTATTTATAATCGTGTTGTACACATTCTTTTTATTTCCTACTGTATCAGTATCTTCCTGATTGTCACCTTTTAAGATGCTGTTAAGCTCTAAGAATATCTCTAAAGCGTTCTTAGCATATTTCTCTTTCTTAATTAATTCCGATACCTTGTCGAGAGCTTCCTCACGGGTATCCCAGATTTTCTTTAATAAATCTTCTGTGTAAACATTATTCCTTGCTACTGCATCTGTTAACGCTAAACTCATTCCTATGTCTGCCGAACCTTCTTTCTTTGCGAGTTCTAATTTCTCTGAGTTCTGTTCTTTCCAGATGCGTAATGTTTTAGGCGTTGGTCCTTTCTTTCCTCCATCGCGTAACATCCTTACTGTTTTACTAATATTACCCCTGTTTTCATCTAACAATATTAATGCAGAGGCCACATATTCTTTCGAATAGTATTGGGAGTTTTGATCTCTCATAATTAAATAAATAAAAGTAAAAATACAAAATAATATTACAAGATTATAAGTATTTTATACAATTTAATTAACTAAATACTACTTAAATACGTAATTTAGTTGAAGCTTTACTTTAACTAAAAACATAGTTATGTGGTACCCTGGAAAAAACTTTAAAGACAACTTAAAAGGCGGTTGGGATACATTACTTGACATACTTCCCATTACTGGCGATATAAGGGCTAATGATGAATTAATGAGTCAGATAGAAGAGGCTATGGGAAATCTGGGTGATTATTCTGACAGCCAATATCAGCAGTTATTAGATTTTGGAGATCAGTATCAAAGTGATGCAACAGACATCCTTGATAATATATATAACCAGCAAAGAGACAATATCAACACTGAGAAAGACAGTGTAAATGACCGTATTACTTCTCTTGAAGATTGGTTCGCAGAGAATAATATAAATTATGAGGATACTGCCGAGGCTAAGTTTGCTCTTGAGCAAATGAAAGAGAACCAGAAAGATCAAATCAATGATGTGAGTAAGAACAAACTAAGAACGGGAGGAACGATAGAGTCTGAGCTTGCTTCGCGTAAGGACCTGAACGAGAACTTCAATGATTCTCTAGCTGGATTTACATCTAAGAGCACGGCATATAAGGAGGGATTAAGAAATGAGTATGACTCTAAGATGAATAACCTTATCAATACGCGTATTAGTCTCACCGGAATGGAGAATAGTGCTTTAGGTGATTATGGTCAAGGAAACCTTAGTATTCTAAATGATATATTCTCCAACAATTCCAATGCTACAGGGGACTATTTCGATCAAATGAGAGAGTTAGAGATGATGCGACTTAATGGATATCAGAATGGAGCAAACAATATGAGCCAATTCAGAAATGATTTTTGGAGTGGATTAGGCAACTGGGGATCGGACAAAAAAGATGATATTGGGAATATCATACCATTTTTACTCTAAATACTTACACTATGCTAACAGACGTTGAAAGATTTAAGCTATTAAATATTCCCATAGACAGGGAGGATGAAGAAAAGGAAAAGCGTGAGCGAGAGAAGATGGAGAAGATGGAGAAGATGAAGATGACTACCGACATTCTTTCTCCGGAACCTGAGATTCTTACACCTGAAGAAGAATCAGAAGATAGCACTAAAAAAGACGGTTCTATCTCTATGAGCGATGAACAAGCTAAAGACCTGTTAAAAAATAGCGGTATCGATCTTGAAGCGATGAAAAAGGGAGGAAATCCATTATCTTATTTATTATCGAATCAAGGTGCAGGAAGTCCTCGCTCAAAAAGAGATAAGGCAAAGAGACAAAACATGTTGGGCGTACTCAGTGATTTTGGCAATCTACTTGTTTCGATGAGGGATTTGGATTGGGCTAAGAAAGGAGCCATTATCCCTGATAGAACAACTACTAAGAATACAGCCAATGAGCAATACGAAAAGTTGATGGATGTATATGACAAAGAGAATGCATATTTCAAGAACTTAGAGTATCGTAACCAGGCAAACAAATTAAGGAATGATACAGAGTTAGAGAAACAGCGTTTAATAGGAGAAAGACAGGAAAAGAAACGTCTTAGCGATATTGAACAGAAAGAGTTAGACCGTCAGACACGAGAGGATATCGCAAGGATGAGAAACTCAAGGAGCTCTAACAAGGTCACAAGGAATGATAAAGAAGAGAAAGCTCCTTATTATATTCCTTATAATGGTGAAGAAATTCCTATTACCAATGAACAGTATATCGATATTTACGGTTCATTGAAGAATAATCCTCCACAAAACTTAATAGATGAGATCACAGGGGAGTTTATACAGCCCAAAGGGAAAGATGAATATGCAAGCGTAAGAAACCACTGGCAGGATTATTATGACGTGAATTACGATCAGGACGGAAAACCTTACATTGTCCCTAAACAGCCAGAGCCATCTCCTACATTAGAGGGGAATGATGTTCACACAAAAGACTTTGATGATTTCCGGGGATCTGTTTCAGACTTAGGATTACCAAACAAACAAGGCCTTGGTAATAGCAACAATGAAAGCCAACAACAATATACATTACCAGACCAAGCGGTAGAAGATTTGGGTATTATTATGAAGAATGCTCCATCAGAGAAGAGGTTAATTGCAATTAAGAAATTACTGATAAAATATAAGTATCCTGGGGATGTAGATGCTATGGCAAACAAAATTGTTTCTGATTACAATCAATAAAGCTATGCCAGACGATAAACTGTTAAAAATATTACAGAAAAACGGACTATATCAAAGCGCTTCCTCTCAATCTCAAACTGACGAGGAAGATTTTGATTTAGACGAATTCCTGTCGAAATATAAAAATAAACCCGAAGAGAAGGAACCACAGGCTAAGGAAGAGGAAGTAATTGATTTCCGTGATCTTCCAGATGTGGACTTACAAAACCTTGATCTATCAAAGAAAGATACCAAGATAGTCCCTACACAGCAGCAGGAGTTTGATAAGACACAGCAGAAGTTAATTAATGAAGGGCAAGAGTATAAGGATGAATTAAAATATGAAGGTGATGATGTACAAAACGCAGTAGAAAGAGGAGCTTATTATGGAGGAAAATCTGCTATTGGATCAATGGGTATTGGTTTAGAGGAAGGTGCATTAAAAGTAAATGATTATTTAAGTAAAATATCTGATAGTCCAGGTTATCAGGAATGGATTAAACAACAAGACGAAAGGATAGAAGGAAACATTAAAGAGATCAATCAATGGAAGAACAGTAATCTTCCAGAGATGCAGGGGACATTTGGAGAAAAAGTAGGAGGAGCTTTACCATTTGCTTCTATGGTAGTGGCAACAGCATTGACTAAAAGTCCATACATGGCACAAGCTACAGCAGGATCATTCGGCTTAATGGGATTTGGTGAAGGTATTGAAGCTTATGACAAAGAAAAAGAGAATAAGGATGTATTAAACGAATATTACGGGAAGGAACCAGAAGAAGTTGATGAAGCAAAAAGATTAGGTACAGGAGCATTGTATTCGGCTGTGTATTCATTACCAATGGCTAAATACTTAAAATCTATTTTACCTAAAAACGCTTATAATAAGGTGATAGCGAAAGCTTTTACCAAGATGGCTAATAATCCCGAAATTAGTAAGGCTGGAACAGAAATATGGGAACATTTTCTAAAAACCAGCCCGGCACAAGCAAAAACTTTCGCTAAACAGATGGGAGGAAAAACTTTACATTCTATTGGGACAATGGAAGGAATAGGTTTAGGGAAATTAGCTGTAGATAAATACTTCTTAGATAGAGATGTTTCATTAGATGAGTTTAAGCAAGTAGCTACAGAAGGATTAGAAAGCGGATTGATCTTTGGTGTATTAACGGCTCCATTTGGTATATATGCTCAGAATACAGCCACAAAACAACGCAGACAACAACAAGGAAGTGTCGTTTTAGGTATAAACCCGGATGGTAAAGCAGTAGAAATAATTCCAGGTAAAGAAGGTAACATAGGAATAACACCTGAAGGAAAGCAAGTAAAAGTATCAGAAAACACGGTTAGGAATTCTGTGAAAGTTCCTTATGATGTTTTTGAGAAGTCAATCAATGAGTTTAAGAAAGAAAACAAGCTATACGAAGGAGCTGAAACAGAAGCCGTACAAGGGAATATTAGTGAACTGGCTAATAAAGCAGCTTATAAGAATGGTGAGGATATCTATGTTTATATAGATAAAGACGGGAAGAAATACTTTATTAAAGATGGCGAGATAAAGAATAAAGACGAGAAATTAAGTGTAATTACTGAAGATGGACAAAGTTTAAAAGCCAATATTCCTAGAGATAAGATCAATATTGTTTCTAAGGATGATTTTGTGTTGGAAGGAATGAAGTTATGGGAAAGCCGATTTAAGCCTAAAACAACAGAAGAACAAGTTGTCGAAAACATCCAGGCCAAAGAACAAGCAAAACAGCAACAAAAAGCAACGGAAGAGGCTAAGATTAATAAGAATATCGAGGACATGATGTCTGAGGTAACTCATTCTAATGGCAAAGAGGTTATTACATTTAAAAATATTCGTGGTAGAAAATATTATCTAAAAGAAGGTGACTTAAAAAACAATGAGATAGGTACCACAAGAAAGGCTATTGATGCAGAGACAGGAAAAGTTGTCCCTGTTGACTTTGTTCCACAGGAAGAAGTTAGATATACCGTTGATGAGTTTAAAAAATTCCTTGAGAAAGAAAAAGGAGACTACTTCTCTAAGCAAGAAGCGAAGGAGTTGATGGATAAGATTGATCCTGAAAAACCATTTAAGTTTCAGGGGAAAGACATGATGGTTGTAGAAACAACTCCTATGGGGATTGTAGCGCATGATGTAAATAGCCAGGATGTTAATGAAATTATACTTATTCCTCATTCAGAATTCGATAAGATAGAGATTAGCCCAATACAGGAAGAAGCTTATCAGGTTAAGAAGGAGACAGAGAAAGAAGTAGAGAAATACCAGAAAGATTTACGTGTTACCGTAGAAAACGAGGAAGTCACTCTTCCATTTTTACCTTCAGAAGATGGTAATTACCAATTAGCTAAAGATGTTGAAAGTAAAGAGAATGCATTGGATTTGGTGGATCAGCTTAATAAAAGATATCCTAACAGGGTATTTGAGGTATATGATCTTACAGATCCGAATGATGAATTTGCCGAAGCGCGTTATACCATTACTAGTAAACCGAATATTAAAGAAAATGAACAAGAGAAACAAGAAATTCAAGAGCAAGAGCAACAACAAGAATTGGGAGAAGAACAGAGACCTACAGAGGAAGCAGCAGAGGAAAATCAAGTACAAGAACAGGTAATTCCAGGGCTGGAAAAAGATATTAATGAGTATGCCGGGAAACTAAGTAAAGAATTTAGCAGGGATAAAAGACAGGATATCGTTGCTAAATTAGCAGAGAAAGAAAGGCAGTTAAGCAAAATAAAAAGTGAAGAAAATAAGAAGAAAGGGATAGATTTAACGGGCAATACAATGACAAGTTCTCCATCTATATTAGATAGTGAACAGAATATTGATGCCAAAAAGACCTTATCCGACAGAGGATTTAAGACAGATATTAAGTGGAGTCAAGGGGAAATTAATCACGCACTAAAAGAGAATAGCGAAACAGATTTTGCTGAAGGATATTTAGACATGATGGTTAACAATAAGAGTGTTATCCCTATTAGATCGCTTCCTTTTGCAGAAAGTTATGAACAACGGCAATCAATTATTAACAACTATAAAGCCTATAAAGAAGGGAAAGAGGAACTTAATGAAGATACTCAGAAAGCACTGGAATATTTGAAGCAAGGGTTCTTGAACCGTGGATTTGAAGGGAAGAATGATGATGCTAGAGACTATATAGACGATTACCTTGAGGGTCAGGTGGATCTAGATTCAGAGATGATGAAAGACGTTATCAATGAATATTATAAAATTGATAATGATTTTAAAAGACGTATTGAGCGTTACCAGGGCTTGACTTTAAAAGAAATAATTCGTAACTTATCATTAGAAGAATCTATAAAATTTTATGATCATGCAAGAACGAAAATACAAGAACGGGATTCCAAAAGAAAAGATGGAAATGATTATCCAGGGATTGAAGGAGAGAAGAGAGGACAAAAGAGCGAAGTACGCGAAGAAGTACAAAAAAGAGGAAGATCAGTAGAAGATTTCCTCAGCGAAAGTAAGAAGGTCGTTGAGAAATCCAAAGAATCCGTTAGTGAATACCGTCAAAGCTTAGACAAGCTGGAAAATACCCTTTCGGGTATAGAAGAAAAACCTAAAAACAAGGTTAAGTCCAAGAAAGATAGTGAGTTAGAGCAATCTTCTGTTACTGAAGATATACCTGATCGGGTACAAAACAAAGAACTCACACCTGCTTCTTTAAATAAAATAGACGATACCGAAGCACCCTCTAGGGGATCCGATACTAAATTATCGGAGAGCATCAATGTGAGTTCTAAATCTGAAAGCAATTCACAACTAGCGAATGCTAAAAACGAAGATAAAAACAAAAATTTAATAATACAACAATCTAATAGAGTAGATTTAATAAAAGATGTCAAATATATTGAAACGAAAGAAACAAGGATAGATAATGATTTCGACAAAGATGATCCTGAATATAATCAATATAAGGCTTTAAAACCATTTTTTATAAATGAATGGTATTATGCAGATAATACTGATCCTGTTACAGAAACTTTTACCAATATTGAAGATGCGTTAAAAGATTTAAGAATCCCGGGAAACGACTTAGACTTAGATGGAAATTATGAGCCATACAAAATTATAAGGCTTGGAGTTGAAGAGGTGTGGCTTGATTCGGATGGCAATGAGGTTTATGATGGAGATAAGATTAGTTATGATGAATGGGCTTATGATAACAGAGATAATGAATTCGTAAAAAAATTCGGAGTAGAGTCATTTATTAAAGATTATAGTTTTGATTCTCTAGAAAAAAACGCACAAGAACTTGAAAGCAAAGTTTATTCTAATATTCATATTGATCTGATTAATGAATATGAAAGTAATGGCAATAAATTAAATATAAAAACTCCTTCAAGTGGAAAATATAGGCGTATTATAGTTGAAAACGAAAAGGGTGAAGATGTCGGAGAAATTAAGTTAAGAATATCTGATCATGCTTATAATCCTGCAAATAACAATTTTGAAAATGATATTGTTTCTATTGAAATTGCAAACGAAAATAAAACGGCAAAAAAGTTTAATGGCTTATATGGATTAAGGTTTAATGGCGAAAACACGTATAATGAAGTTGTTGAATTAGTAAACGATAGAATAAAAGAGATAATCGATAATTGGAACATTGACAAAAATCAAGAAATCCAACAAGCCGAGCAAGAAGTAGAACAGAATCCTAGTGAAGAGCAAAAAGGAAACGTTTCTACGGGTGAAAACGTTTCAAAAAACCAACCTGAATTCGCAGGGGAAGTTATCAGTAAGCCAAAGGAAAAGAAAGAAAATGAAAAAGATGACACAGGAAGAGATCAACAAGAAGAGAAAAATGGCAGAGAGCCAAGTGAAGCACTAGTTGATGATCTTAAAATAAATTCTTCCAAAAATAAAAGTGATAAGATAAATACCTTAGATGATATTGATAAAAAAATGATATTAGACAGGGTATTGAAGTCAATTAAAGAGAAGAATTACAGAGAATTTTATGGTACGAAACCTATTTTTGAAATCATAGCAATACAAGAAATTGAAGAATATCTGTATGCAGAAATTGATTTAAGTACAGAAGAGGTTAACGAAATATTCATCAGTAAAGAAAATACGGATAAATATATTAGTAAAATAATAAAAGAATTTTTAGAATCTGACTTATCGAAAGTAAAAATAATTCCAGAGAAAAACAGGATAAATTCATTGCCTGAAGCAAATATAGGTACGCTAAATCCAGTATCTATTGAATACAAAAAACAACCAATAAAAAAGAATATTCAGGCAAGCGTATTAGGATCTCTTAAAAACGTAATTACAACAGATGAATTAAGACCTGTAATGAATGGGGTTCTTATTGATCCTGAGAACAATGTTATGGTTGCATCTGATGCTCACAAGTTAGTTGTTATTCCTGTTAAAGCCGGAGGTAAAAAAAGAATAATTGCTCCTAAAAATATTAATAATTCATATAAGTATAAAAAAGGACAGGAGATAGAGGGTAATTATCCTGATTATAAAGCTGTTATACCAGAAAAAACTACTACTTTAAATGATAAATTTAAGACGAAAGATTTATTAGAAAGATTAGAAGGTATTAATCGAGTCAGAAAATTCATTACGGTTCCTCAAGAAGTTGTTACTATCTTGAATTTTAATGACACAGAAATTCATTTACAACCAAATATCTTGTATGATGCTATAGAAGCACTTTATCTTAACGGCTCAAAAGAGGTTGAGGTTAGTAGTACTGGCTATGCTGATAGAGCTGTTGTCTTTAGAGATGTAAAGAATAAGGATAAATTAGCTTTAGTTATGCCAATCATACCTGGAGGTTTAAAAGTTCATGTTAATCTTAATAAAGGAAACACCGTAATAAAGCCAGCCAAAGACAAAGATGTAGTTTCAGAAAAAATACAGCCAAATAATCTTAAAGACGTTGGTGAAAAAATAGGTGGAGCAAAAAAAGATATTTGGAAGCAAGCTATAAACATTACAAAAGACGATATAGTCTCACAACCGCTTAGTAAATCATTTCCTGAACCTGACTATTTAAAAATGATTGAAGAGGGAGGAGTAAGCATTGATAATGCTATTTTGATGAAATTCTTATATGACAATATACCATCAAAACCACGTAAAAAATACCGAGTACAGTCATGGGTAAACAAGGTGCAAAATGTGATAGATACCTACAACGATTTACTTGATAAAGGAATAGACAGAGCAGGCAAACTAGAATCATCTATACCAGACAAATTTGGAGGTGTAGCAGATGAGTTTAGGATATACAAAGATATCATGAAAGAATTTGGATTCCCTAAAGAAATTATAAAACTAGGAACTTATGGCATAAGAAAATTTCATGGAAGAGATGACTATACAATTACAAACGGTAGATTTATTGTAAAAGACTTCCCTACAATCAAGGAAGCTGCCAAACATCTTAAAAATATATTATCAAATAACAAAGAAAAAAGAAAAAAGATTTCTTTTGGCGTTTATCAAAACAGGAATAGTGGAGAAATATATATTGGTAAAAAATCAGCAACAGGAGTAGTTCCAATAGTTAAAGGATTCACGAAATTAGAAGATGCAAGCAACCATCTAAAAGAAAATCAGGAACAACTTGAATCCATTTGGGAGGGAATGAAAATAAAAGTCAAAGAGAGAAGGGATATTAACAGGCAAAGAGTTGGTACAGATTGGAGAAAAGGGAAAGATGTAACAGCCTCAGAATATTCAGACACATTTGGTTTTAGAGGAGTTGAATTTGGTAATTGGGTAAATCTTAAAGAAAGGCAAGAACACGTAAATGCAGCTTATGATTCTTTAATGGACTTAGCAACAGCCTTAAATATTCCGGCAAAAGCAATATCTTTAGGCGGAGAACTAGGCTTTGCATTTGGAGCAAGAGGATCAGGTGATGCTTCCGTACATTATGAACCCGGCAAGGTTGTAATAAACCTAACGAAAACTAAGGGAGCAGGAAGTTTAGCGCATGAATGGTGGCATAGTTTAGATAATTATTTCTCTCGTAAAAGAGGCGAAAAACTAAATTATCTTACCCAAAAACCAAGACAAGGAGTTGTTATTTCTGAAAACAGGAAAGTTGTCCCTGATGAACGTATAAGAAAAGAAATGCACGATGCTTTTAAAGGTGTGGTTGATGCTATTAATAAAAGTGGATTACCTACTAGGTCAAAGAGGATGGATGAAACTCGCAGTAAGTTGTATTGGAGTACACCTATTGAAATGAGCGCAAGGGCATTTGAAAACTTTATTATTGAAAAACTTGGAGCATCAAACCAGAGTAATGACTACTTAGCTAATTTTAAAGAAACAGGGGAATGGATTAAATCAGGTGTTGATATGGATTCTTACCCATATCCATTAAAGGAAGAAAGTGAGAAAATTAATTCAGCTTTTCAAGAGTTTTTTGATGTTATCCAAACCAAGACTGATGAGCAAGGGAATGAGGTGATGTTTAGGATTAAAGAAGCTTCACAAGTTGAGGATATTACTGAAACAGATAACTTTAAGAAATGGTCAAAAAATGCTCCAATATTACAAGGATTTGATATACAAGGCACAAAACCAGGTGAACCTCAAGTATTTGACGTATATCATGGCACAACTAACGAATTTTATATATTTGATCCAAAAGTAAAAGGAGAAATTGAATCTCATTTTGGATTAGTAAATTATTTTACTTCCGATGAATATGATGCGAACCAAAACTATCTATCTACAGGTCCAGATTTAACTAATCGAATAGAGAGAGAAAAAGAACAACTCGAATATACGATTGAAGAAGAATTAGAAGATTTAGGATTTGATGAGTTAAAAGAAAATTATAATCTTCCAGATAATTTCACAGAAGATAGCTCTCCTGAAGAAATTGCAAAGTATATTTCAGAAAAGAAATTAAAAGGGGGTTCTGAGAAAATAATGGAATTATTTGTAAGGTTAGATAATCCCGTTGTTATTAATGGAATAAATAAAACATGGATTGAGCCTTATAATGAATCCAAGATTGAAGATTATTTAGAAGATGCAACAAGAGAAATTGCTGAGGAATATGATATATCTGAAGAAGAAGCAAAAGAAGATTACAGTCCTGAGATTCGTGAAAGAGCAATAGAAATAGGAGGTATTGAAAATCAAATCATAGAAGCAGCACAAAAAGCAGCATGGGATAATGGTGTCGATCCAAATGATGTTCTTCAGGCATTACCAGAACAGGTATATTTTGAATCAGTAAGTGCAGACGATATTAATAATTCAATAAGAAAAAGTGAGAGCGCAGCATATTTAGAAGATGATGATGGGAAACTAGTTAATCATCAAATAATAGGAGATATATTTAAAAATCTTGGTTATGACGGTATTGTATTAGTTAATGCGAGGGATTTTTTCTATAATATGAAGATGGATCCAAATACTTCTCATGTTCATTTATTTGATGGATTCCAAAATCAAGTAAAACTATCCGATGGAACTAATGTAGAATTTGGAGAAAGTAATGATATTCGATTCCGACAAAACCTCTCCCGTCCTACCCGACCAAACATTGCTGATGCAGGGAAATATGTTGAGTACCGAGATAAGCTTGATGAGTTCGACAAGGCAGTGCGCGACATGGCTCAGGCAGCACAAAAAGAGTTTGGTGTACCTGTGAATGTAGTTAGTCAAGTGAAAGAATTACCTGAGAAAATACAGCGTATCATAAAAGACAGTGGGCATGATATTAAGAAGATTACCGGGCTTTACGATCCTATTCGCGAAGAGGTGCACATTGTTTCTACTAATAACAAGTCTACTGATGAAATTAAGCAGACCATAGCACATGAGATAATTGCTCATAAAGGACTAAGACAATTATTTGGCAATGAATATGTAAATATTGCAGAACAGATTTATGAAAGCATCCCACAGAAAGATATTGATCGTTTAGCGGATGTTTACCAGACAGATGATAAGTTTACTATTGCTGATGAATTTATTGCTGAGACAGCCGAAAAAGACGTTAAACCTAGCTGGTGGAAAGACTTCATCCAGAAGATCAGAGACCTTTTCAGGAAACTATTTAATATAAAGTACACCACAAAAGACATTGAAGGGTTGCTGAAGAAAAGTGCTAAAAACTTACGTAAAGAGGCAGCGAAAAGAACGGGACCACCTCAGAGAAAAGAGTATAAATATGCCGGAGAGTATATTGATGCTTTGGTAGAGAATTCTCCACGTCAACTCAAAAAGGATTCTCCCAATGTGAGAGCGAGGTTAAAAAAAGACGAGTCTTTAGAAAAGAAAGAAAAACAGTTACTTGACAAACTGGACAAGATTCCTAAAAAGAAAGAGGTTCACTATAACCACACCTTGATAAAGAACAAAATTAAGTACATTAAGCAAGGATGGAGATTAGGGAACATTGATACCAAAAGGTATATTAACGACTTACAAAAGAATATTGTTAGTTATGCTAAGAAATACATGCCTTTTGATCAGGCTGGGAAAGCTGAAGTAAATAAATTGTTATCATTGATTACAAAAGCTGATACTCCCGAAAAGGTAGAAGAGGCTTTTGATCAAATCACAGATATTGTAAGGGGAATAGATAAAAGAAGGATCATTTCTAATATTGATAAACTCCTAAAAAAGAACAAGCCTAAGACGGTAAATGGAAAACCTCAAGGCAGGATGAATCCAGATGTGTATGAAACCTTAGATAAGATAAGGGTAATACGAGGATTAAAAAGCGATGAGTTCGAAGAGTATTATGAGAACATTGATGAATTGGATGTAAAAGAAATTGCATTAGCTACCCTCTTTGGAAACTTAGAAGAGAAGTCGAGAGCTGAGTTAGAGGAAGCATACACCAAGTTATCCGACATCGTTGATATCGGGAAGATATGGTACAAGGACGACCTAGAGGACAGGGAAGAACACATAAAGGAATTAAGGTATAAGGCCATTGGGAAAATTACAGGAGGCAAAGGGATTGTCCCTGCACAAGAATATCCTGGTGGTATCCCTATAAGAAAAGGAGCCTTAGACGAATACGTCAATAATAATCAGAGTTTTGAGTGGTTGTTAGACAAGTTGTCCAAGGATAAGAAAGAAGAAACAGCACAAGGATGGATGCAGGAATACTTTGGTGACTTGGTACATAAATCTACGAATGCAGAGACTAAAGGGATACAGGAAGTAACCGAACAGATACATAATAAGGCAGCCGAAATCTTTGGGAAAGATAAGAAGAAGCTTGCTAAGTTATTGGCTAAAAATTCAGAAAAGGTCAAGAACTCAGGAGTAACATTCATAAACAGAAAAGGAGAAAGGCAAGAAATTGAGTTATCTCAGAATGATGCATATAAGAAATGGATGGAGTGGCAAGATCCAACGTTAGAAGGAACATTCGAAAAGATGGGATGGGATGGTATCACACTGTTAGAACTTGAGAAATTCCTTGATCCTAAAGTAAAGAAATGGGCTGAGTGGCAACTAGATGAGTTTTATCCGAGCTATTATGAAGGAGTGAATAAGAAGTTTAGGGAAACATATTATGTGAACCTTCCATTTAATGAGAAATATTCTCCTATACGTAGAGAAGTGACTCAGGTAGCCGACAAAGATGATAGCATGTTACGAAAGAGTAACTTACTTTCTAGTGTAGGAAATGCAAGTTTGAAATCAAGGGTAGTAAATAAAACAGACCTACAGTTATTAGATGGAGACCAGGCATTGATAATGCATGTCACTGAGATGGAACATTTCAAGGCATGGGTTGATACAATTAAAGAGCTTCGCGCAGTATTTGGATCACGAGGGGTACAACATGCCATTAAATATGAGCATGGTAATGGTATACGCTCTATTCTTAATAGACAGATTAATGATTTTGCCAGTGGAGGAAAAGACCGTTCAGATGTGATATACACCATTGACAAGGTTAGGAGAGCCTTTGTTACGGCAGAGCTGGGATTAAATTACACCTTGATGCCTAAGCAGCTAGTATCTTCTTTTACTTATATGTCAGAGATGCCAATACATAAGTATGCAGCAGGAATGATAAATCTTGCCTTGAATTTCAGAGAAGCATTCAATACGCTCACAGAGTCGGAAACTGTAAAAGAGCGTTATCGTAGAGGTTGGACTCATGAGGTTCATTCTGCTTTAAAATCTAATATCCCAACGAAGATGTCAGGAGCAAAATCCACGATGAATGACATACGTAATTTCTTAATGATTCCTACTAAACTAGGGGACTTCGGTGGAATAATGGGTGGATGGACAGTATATCGATATCACTATAACAAGCAAAAAGAATTACAAAAAACAGACAGCGAGGCTCATCGTTATGCCTTAAATAAATTTGAAAGGGCTATATCTCGCTCACAACAGTCCTCAAGATTAGTAGATACCTCAGAATTGCAAAAGGGTTCGTTTGGTAAGCTGTTTACAATGTTTAAAAACTCTCAGCAACAGTATTTCCGATACGAAAATGCAGCGATAAGAAACCTTCTTAAAGGAAGAGGTTCAAAAGCGAAGAACATTAAAATTATAGCCTTATATCACGTATTATTACCTGTTATATTCCAGGCAGTAGCAAACTTTTTTACAGACGATGATCCTGAAAAAGAAAGAAAGAGACTGTTAAGGGCAGGAATATTAGGCTCGTTTAACGGAATGTTAATCCTTTCGGACATTGTAGAGTTCTTATTGGAAAAAGCAATGGGAGAAAGATGGAGTTATTCAGCGACACCAATTGAGGGAGCCGTTAATAATCTTGGTTATGGAGCATACAATATTTATTCCGGAATAAAAGACATGGACCGAGAGAAGGTACAAAAAGGATTGAAGCAGTTAGGTTATGGTCTTAACAATATGAGAATAGGTCTCCCATACAGGCCAACAAAAAAGATTATTGAGCAGATAAAAGATTTAAAGGAACCTGAAAGGGTTGAAGCCGAAAAGGTGATGGAGGATTTCAATAAGCTAAAAAAGAAAAATAAAGATTGGGAAAAGACAGCAAAAAGACTGAAAGAGAAAGGAGACGAAGAAGGGATGTATGGCATGATGAGTAACTCTAAATACAGAAAACAAGAGTATGCCATATCGAATATAAATAAGATTATTAGAGACCTTGATAAAAAGAAAGAGTATAAAAAACTAACAGAAAGAGAGTATTACAATGAGAAAGCACGGCGAATAAAAAGAGAGTTAGAAAAAGCAAAATAATAAATAAATTCTTGCAACCATGGAAAAGACGATAATGAATATAGACAAGAAGAAGCTGACCACTTCTAACCTTGTCGAGAGTGCGCGAGCAAAGAAAGAAAAACGCGACAGGAAGCAAACGCGATATCTTTATGATGAAGAAACGCAGGAGAACCAACAACTCCTGGATGTATGTCGCCAATATTGGGAGTCATTACAAGACTTTCGTGACAGGAGAAAGAGGAACAGAAAATACTATCGCGGAGAACAATGGAAGGATAAAATTAGCAATCCCGATTATGATGCTAATGATAGTAACTCAGAAGAGTATATTACCGAAGAACAGTATATCATCAATCAAGGGAAAGTGCCTTTAAAGCAAAATATTATTCGCCAGCTCGTAAGGAATTTTATTGGTCAGTATCGTCAAAATCCAAGTAAATCTATGGTTGTTGCAAGAGATAGAAATGAAACCTGGATTGTTGACATGTTAAATAACGCGCTTGGTTATGCCCATGATTTGAACAGAACAAAAAGACTAGATGCGCGACTATTAGAAGAGTTTTCTATGTCTGGGTTTTTAGGTCAAAAGATTACTTATGATTGGTGGGATGAAAAACGAAGAGAAGATGTAAAGATTGTTAATAAGAACCCGGCAATGATGTTCTTTAATACTGATGTAGCAGATCCTCGTTTGCTCGACCTTAATCTTATTGGGGAAATATACGATATGGAGCTAGATGATATCATTGTTGTTTTCTCACAGAAAAAATCGGATGAAGAAAAGATAAGGGAATGGTACGGATATGATAAAAGTGATCTAAAAGCTATTTATGAAGGAGACGGCCTCTCCGCAGACAGAATAGATTATTTGGATTTCTTATTGCCTAATGAACCACATAAATGTAGAGTTATCGAAGTATGGGAAAAACGTACTGAGTGGAGAGTAAAAGCATGGGATAAGCTTTCAGGGAAAATGGATGTCGTTGAATACTCTATAAAAGAGATTGATTTAATGAATCAGAAAAGGATAAGAGAATTTGCATTGGAGGGAATTCCAGAGTCAGAGGTACCATTAATCCAGGCATGGGAAGAAAAGGTAAAATTTTGGCATGTAAAATATCTTACTCCTGAAGGATATGTCTTATACGAGTCAAGATCAGTATACGAGCATAGATCACATCCATATGTGATAGCTTTATATCCTTTATTAGACGGTGAAGTGTGGGGATTTGTGGAAGATATGATTGACCAACAGCGTTATATCAATAGATTGATAACATTGATTGACTTCATCATGGGATCCTCTGCTAAGGGAGTTTTAATGATTCCTGAAGAAAGTATTCCTGAGAATATGACACCACAAGATTTTGCTACCGAATGGACGCGATATAATGGAGTTATCGTATATAAATCCAAACCGGGCGTTTCTCCACCACAGCAGTTAAGTACAAACTCTTCTGCCGTAGGAGCGCAAGAATTATTATCTCTTCAGATGAAATTAATCCAGGAGATATCAGGTATCTCTAATGCTGTGCAAGGGCAAACACCTAAAAGTGGTACTCCTTCGTCTTTATACGCTCAACAGAGCCAAAACAGCATGACGAATATGGCTGATTTTATGGAAACATTTAATGAGTTTAAAGAGATAAGAGAGATGAAGGTATTACAAATTATACAGCAGTTTTATCCCAAGAATCGTCATGTATCTATTTCTAGTGAGACATATGACGATGATAAAGCAGCAGTATATAATCCGGATGCAGTAGCCGATCTTGATTTTGATGTTACAGTAGTACAAGGTGTAGACACTCCTGTATACAGACAGTTAATGGATGACACGTTAATGGAATTGCTACGAGGACAAATGATCTCTTTAGAAATGTTCTTACAGAATACGTCATTACCATATGCTCAGAATCTATTAGATTCTATACGTAAAGAGAAAGACAGGATGCAACAAGGCCAGATACCAGATGGTCTATTACAACAATATGCTCAGTTACAAGGTTCTCCAAAAGAAGGAGGACAGCAACAACAGGGGCAACCAGCACAACGTCAATTAATGGATAGATTGTTAATGAACGCATCTTAAAAACTTTAATTACATATTATGGAATGTCCGAAATGCTTTAGTTCAAACGTAACTAAAGAAGGAAGTTATTTGTATGACGGAGAAAGAGTACAGCGTTACAAATGTCATAATGAAAATTGTGATGTGGATAGGTTTAGTAGCCGGACCAGGTTTAATGAAAAGACTCGACATAGAAGTCGGAAGGAATCTTTTAACCAACGGGATTTTATCATTAATAAATACAAGGATGACGAGAAAGAAAAGGAACGAATATTAGATGGTGAAATATCTTCAAAGACAACCGATAGGAAAAAGATTCTAAGTAAGTTTTTAGAAGAGTGTGAAGTAGATATTGATAAGTGGGAAGTGGAGAGGTTTTTATTAAATGCGTGGGACGTAACTATGAAAATAGGCAAATATAATGCCGAATCTATTCATAAAACTTATAAAGACGAAAAAGGAGAAACCGTACATCAAGGTAAATATAGTGCTGAATCTGACAACCATTCAGAAACATATACAAACTACCAAATAAAAGTATGGCTCAAACCTAAAACTAAAGACTTCGATCCAGAAGTATTTAAGGCACAAATAATAGAAGATATTACCAAGCATTCCCCGTTAATTAAAGAAATAAAATATAAACCTAAGAATGAAAAGAATTTATTGGTTTTAAATCTATATGATGCGCATCTAGGTCGTTTAAGCTGGGGAGAGGAGTCTGAAGGGAATTATGACATAAAGATTGCCGAGAAATTAATTTTTAAAGTTGTCAACGGTCTTATAGAAAAGTCTAAAGGATTCTCCCCAGAAAAAATACTTATTCCTGTAGGACATGATTTCTTAAATTACGACTATGCAAAGCCTTTTCCACAAACAACAAATGGCACACCACAGGAAGCAGATGTACGCTGGCAAAAGATGTTTAGGATAGGTTATAAGATTTGGTTTGACATAATCGATTTGCTTAGTAAAAATATTGCTCCTATAGATGTGATAAGCATACCGGGGAACCATGACGAGCAATCTATTTTTTATCTGTCTGAAGTATTATATATGAAGTACTTTAATAATAAGAACGTACATATTAACAATGCTCCGAAAAAACGGAAATACTATAATTATGGACAGAATCTTATTGGTGTAACACATGGGAGATATGAAAAAAAGACAGAGATTCATAACCTTATGTTTAGTGACCGAGATGCAAAACCATTTTTAAGCAAGACAAAATTCAGGTATTTCTATTTAGGACACTTACACCATGAGAAACAAGTGCAGATCAAATCGGAGGATTATCGAGGAATGATTGTAGAGTTTCTACCATCTATAGCACAGACAGATGCTTATGAATTTGATAGAGGATATTCAAGTATTAGAGGTGGTACAGCAATGGTACATAATCATAAATATGGAAGGATAGCTAAGTTTAATCATAATATTATGGAGTAATGATCTATAAAAAGAATATACGGCTCGCTCCTACACAATTTATGATGGATGTATTGGTTTGTCCTTTCCAGGATTTATTTAGTTTGTTACAAGAAAAATATCCTGGGGTGCGCTTCGAAGTAGATGAGGGACTAATGGATTTAGGTTCTGTATGGACAGTATCTACTAAAAAGGGAACTAAGATTTTAGTTTATATCCATGAACTTGATGATGTTGTTACTGTAGCTCATGAAGCGTTACATGTGACTTATTTGCTTGACAGTTGGTGTGGATTCAATTATAGTAAGGACAATGAAGAATCTCATGCCTATATGCATAGCTATATTATGGAATTGATTTTAAATTTAAAGAAATGAATCATAACGTAGTTTATTTATGCCCATATTGCAATTATGAACACGAAGTTGTTGCTGCTCCATACCAGATTTGTAGTAACTGTAATGAGACATTTGATTATAATGATCTTATTGTTAATCAAGTGGAAGTTCATCCTTTTTATAATAAATTAAATGTTAAAAAATACTTAAAAAAACAAGCGTAAAACAGGTAAGGTATTTGTTGTTCCCGACACATATAAGTGAATAACGTTATTTTACCATGACTAAAAACATAATAATATCAATATATTTATATGTAATCGATATACTCAATGTACTAACCTTATGTTTAAAGTATTTGCTTTTAAAGATTAAAGAATTACTGCAATTTTGAAGTCACAATTTGTGATCTCAAGAAATTCCAGCCGCGTCTGGAAAATCTTTGTACCGTTTTGTTTTACCGTCCAGGCAGCAAAAAGACCTATAAATTGAGTCTTTCCGTTACACAATTAGTAAAGTTAAATTATATTGCCGTTTAAATAGTAAGTTTTGCATGTATTATACAATAAAATAAGATTATGTATACAAACCTTAATGTATGATATACCACTCATAAATAGCAAAAAATAACCTTAATGTATGATAATCCCATCTTGATATCGCATATCGCGATTCGCGATATTTTAATTTGCTTTTGGTCCATAAATATTATAACTTAGTATATTACTAATAACCAATGAGATGAAAATTATAAAAACTATAATATTATTAATTCTGATAGGGATATCGTTATTCTCTAAATCACAAGATCAAGATCAGGAGTTTAATTTTGAAAATTCAAGAGACATCGTGAGTAAAGACCTTGCTTTTACTTCAAACTACCTTAATGTATTAGGATATGAATTGCTTGATATAGAACCTGATTCTCTTTATAATATTGTAACATTCAATAAATGTAATGATGATACATGTTACTTTGTAGAAGTAGCTGTAGAAAAAAATAGTCAATCAATCAAGAGGTTACGCTATAATATCTATTCAACTAACGATTTAGTTGATCTAAGAAGATTACTTATAGATTCCGGCTACACATCTTTTGGTATTGATATTACAGATAATTATATGAAAGAAATATTTTTTAACATGAAAGATACTACCTACGCTTTCTTTGTAGATGTATATTCAATAACGAATTCAAGGATTAGCTATATAATTGATATTGCAGAATAAATTATTGTTCTGGCCTCCTCAATACTTTCATTTTTTTAATGTTGCTAATAATTTCAATACTCTTTTTGCTCTCCTTAATACCAAATCCATTTCCTTCTAAAATGTGTTTATAGCTTTCGGTATGAAGATCCGTGAAGCCATTACTGAATTCCAGTTCTTTCCCTTCAACGGTTATTCTTCTGAAAGTACGCTGTCCGGCCTCCCTTACTTCGTCAGGAAGTTCATTCTCATCAATACTTAGCTTCCAATTTACTGAAGCTCTCCTAAAATATGTATGTCCTTCAATAGTGGTGCTTGTCCTTCGAAAGAGTTCTGTGTTGTCCATCTCTCCAAAAATCCACTGTAGCATATCAAAGAAATGGACTCCTATATTAATAATTAATCCACCAGACTTATTATAGTCTCCTTTCCATGAGAAATGATACCAATTGCCTCTGGATGTGATGTATTCTAATTCTACATCATAAGGATAATCGCTTGACAGGTCAACACTCTCTTTTAGTTTTATTATTTCAGGATGTAAACGTAATTGTAGAATATTGTAAACATTCCCTGGTGAACGTTTTTCAAGGTCGAGCAATCCATCTATATTCCTTGGATTTATTACCAATGGCTTCTCACAGATAGCATTTGTTCCATAATTTAATGCATACCTGATATGAGAATCATGTAAGTAGTTAGGAGTACAAATACTGATATAATCGATCTTTGTATTCTTCTGTTTTAACAAATGTAAATACCTGTCGAAACGTTCAAACTCTGTAAAGAAATGCGCGTGTGGGAAATAGCTATCTATTATTCCTACGCTATCACTTTTATCAATAGCAGCGATTACGTTATTTCCTGTTTCTTTAATGGCTCTTAAATGACGAGGAGCAATGTATCCACCTACTCCTATAATTGCAAAATTTTTCATGGTTAATAGCGTTTAATTAGTTCTTTTAATATTTTTGTTCCTGCTTTGCCATCACCAAACGCTGAAACATTATACACACTTTTATCTTGTGATTTGGTAATGGCCTCGATAATTTTAATCTTGTTAGCTCCCGTTAAGATGTTCCAGTTGCCAATACATGTATTCGGGTATTCTGTATCTTCTCTAAGGGTAATACAAGCTCTTTTCATGTAATAAGCTTCCTTTTGTAGTCCTCCACTATCGGTTAATACTTTTCGGCATAAGAATAAAAGGTTAAGCATATCATAATATCCTAATGGTTTGGTGAATATGATGTTTGTTGTATCATTCTCTATAGCAGAAACCATGTCCTTAATACGAGGATGTACAGGCAAAATAACTGGGTGAGGCAATACATCTAAAGCATCGATGATAGATTTAAAATTCTCTTTATTGTCTGTATTGCTTGGCCTGTGTATCGTGGCTAAATAAAAATTTTTTACATCAAGATTTGTAATGAAAGGACTAAGGGTTTCTGAGGCAATACGAAAATTGTAAAGAAAGCTGTCATAAGTTATATCTCCGCTATAAATATGCCTGTCAGATAGACCTTCGAGGTAAATGTTATAGTTTGCTTCCTGTGAAGGAGAAAACAATAAATCACAGATATGATCTGTTGCTATACGATTTATCTCCTCTGGCATTTGCCTGTTAAAAGAACGTAATCCTGCCTCTACGTGAGCAACAGGAATATGCATTTTAACGGCTGCCAGTGCTCCGGCAAGCGTGCTATTTGTGTCTCCATAGACTACTACGCAATCAGGTTTTTCCAGCTTGAGAAAATCTTCTATCATACCAAGCATTTCACCTGTTTGCCATGCATGAGATTTACTTCCTACCCGGAGGTTGAATTTTGGTTTAGGGATGGAAAGTTCCTGGAAGAACTGATCGGACAGCATGTAATCATAATGCTGCCCTGTGTGGATCATCACTTCTTCAATATCATTATGCTTCTGTATCTCTCTGGATAGTACAGCAGCCTTTATGAATTGTGGCCTTGCGCCAACTATAGTTACTATTTTCATGGTTTGGGTTTTAAGTTCTTGGCCTTAAACCCTCACCATCCTAATTGCCAGTTAGGTTAATTCTTTATTACCTTCTTTTGTTTTTATATTAATATCGTCCATAAGACTCATTGATAAATCTCTTGTGTATAATTTGATGATACGATCATAGACTTTACTCCTTTCTTCTTCTGAATCGAAATACCATGATTCTGAATTATTTTGTTCAAAACTTCTACCCTCGAATTTTTTAGAGATATAATTTTCTCCGAAAAAAAATTCAATCCAAGTATCATATTTTTTCCCAATCTTTGTAACTAAATCCAAGTTTATAGGATCGTTATTTTTGTATGTAATAAATTGTGCCATAATTATTCAATTAAATCTTCTGTAAATATGTTATAATCTTCGTGCATCATTCTAACAAGCTCACGATATACCTCTTTCCAATTTAGTCTGCCTACTTTTAATTGTTCTTCAGCATGTAAAAACCTTTTATAAAAATTGTTTTCCAATTCAAATAGAAACGAAGCCATATCACTTGATTTAGCAAGCATCTTACTCTCTTTCTCTGTCTCAGCTATAAATTGTGCTTTCATCAAAAATTGTCTTTAATAAATTTCTGTAACTCGCTATTTAACCCAGCGTTATTGTAATTCATAAATAACTTTGGGAAACACATCTTTTCAATATACTTATATTTATAAGCATGGTATACTTCAGCTTTATAATGTGGACTCTTGATTAACGATGTATCAGGAGCAGGACAATAGTTGTTAAAATATAATGTATTGAATAAGTATGGGCTTTCATTTAAGTTATACTTGTCAATAATTGCCCGGACTTTTTCTTTATTATATATCCTGGGTAAATGTGTTTCGTAATCCCAAACAGGAAGTCCCTCAGATTTTAACTGCCTGATTGTTTTAGTGAACGTATTATACCAATGAGGAGACGGTTTATGTCCTCTTTTAAAGTACTCTGCCATCTTTTTGGGGTAATCCCTAGCTAAGATAACTTTAAACGGTTTTATGTCCGTTTTCTTGAGTAATATGATATCATCGTACATGTAAACAAAATCGTCATTTATCTGTGGGGTATTAACAATTTTTGTCAGCTTCTTAATCGAATCTAATGCCTTAGCATGTTTTACATTTGTAATCTGACTACACGGAACATGTATTACGTTCCTAATTTTTGGGTTGTCTCCAACTACAAATATCTTCTTCTCTCCAATAAAATTAAGCTGAATGCTTCTTATTGAATGTAATAATTCTTGCCAAATAGCAGGTTTTTTAACCCATACGTAGACGAAATGTGTCATTTTAGCTTATTTTGATAGTTTTTCACATTAATAAATTGTCTGTCTTTTTCAGTTGTTCCCATTTTGTTTATCTTTGAAAGGTGTACATACATACAAGTTAGTAGCAAGCGGGGTTTAGTTCTCGTATCAAAGTTTCTACAAACTTGGAAGAAAAAAAGAAAAGCCCCACCCGCTTTAGTTTTTTCAAAACTATTTGGATTTAAACCTCTGAATTAAACCATTAGTGTATGTTTTTGCTTCTTCGTAATTAACCAAATTGGCATCTACAACATTTTTAATACTCTTTTCAATACCTTCATCTCTTTCAATATTGTATTCGTTTAATACATCAGCTAAATAAAACTTCCAACCTAAAACGTGGCATTGTGCAACTATATTTCTAGCAGCACCAGCCATAAATCCAGTTATTCCACCTTGGTCATCACATTTACAAATAATACCGTGTGGTGTTGTCATATCAGGGTTATATCCAATATTAAATTCACCTTCAAAGCTATCTAAATGCTTCATTACATTTATAGCCACATTTACACACGCACCACCATAACCATCTTGGTTTGCATCTATACTTTTTTGTAAAGCATCTTTGTTAATTAGTCCTTTAATTGAATCATAATTTTTCATAATTGTAATATTTAAGTTTTTAAAAAATTTCCCACCCTTCGCTTTTATTTTTAGTGCTTCGTTGTAGCGGCAGTGGGCAAATATCCGCCAGCTACTAACACGTTGTATATGTCAGTTTTGCCAATTGGCTTTTGTGCTTTGAATCAAAGTATGTGCTTGGCAAAACCGAACACATACAACCAGCCGTTAGTAATAATAAAAATTATTCATCTTCCTTATAATGTACCGCAAAGGATTTTCCGTTTATAACTCTTAATCCATCTTTTATTCTTTGAAGCTTTGTTTTCAGTGAATAAAATGGTAATGGTTTTGCTATATACCACTTCAAGTCTTTTGCTTGTGCTGTTGTTGAAGTGTCCGCTTCTTTCAGTAATTTGTCAATTAGTATGCTCATAATTTTTTCTATTTATAACATTATTTAAAATTCATTAAACCGCTTTTTACATTTACCGTTGTCAGTCTTTAAAATTACTTTTTACTTTTTTTGTCATTTTATAACCTTACATTTTATTCAACTGTCTTGGATTTCTTGACGATTCAAAATTATTGCACTGTATAGAATACATAATTTCTTATTTTTTGCCCTGTGTATTATCCATTTCTTTATTAATTACATAAGCCATTTGACAAATGTGGTCATCTATTAAATCTGCACCAAATGTCTTATACATCATCATTACCTTGAATGCATGAAAATATTGATCAAGTCCGACATCTGAATTGTTGAAAGTTATCTCAATTTTACCCTCTTTGCTTTCTAGTGTTATTTTAGTTTGTTGTTCCATTACGTGATAAGTTAATATTAGGAGTTTATCTGTAATATTACAGATAAAAACAAGTTATAAGCCATTTAATATCGCCTATACTCTTGTTTTAAGCATCTATCACAAACATACCATTCTTGTCCTTCTGTGCTTTTCATTGGTCTTTTCCATTTGTGTCCAAATATTCTGCAAATTAATCTTCTTAGTTTCATATCTTTTGTTTAAAAACGGCTTATAACAAAGTGTATAGTTAAAAAGCCAAATTAATATTCGTTCATTTAATTAAAGTTTGTGTGTTGGCTTTCAAACCATACACAAGACGTTAGCAGTAATTATTTTTCTTTACGCCAGAGAACAACCCTCCGCTCCTTTTCTAATTGACTTACGTGTTTACCACATCTTTTACATGTAAAACTTTCGTAATTACATGCCGGATAAACCATATAGCTTATGGAATCATTTTCTACCAAATAAGGAGGGCAATACATATCTGTTGTCATTACAATACCACCTTTCACATGCCCACGCTCCAGGCATATTTTATTAACATTTGTGTCTATGCTAACAGTATCAAACTCTTGTGAAAAAGAAGAATAACATACTGCTAACAATATGACCCCGACAATAAATGTTTTAGAAAGTAATTTATTATGCTTCTTACATTTCTTTTCAACTTTCTTTTCAATATTTCTTATTTTCGATTGAAGTTTAAA
>Ga0272440_1000195_pt1 | contig 50868 bp, 40 predicted proteins | sample SSMMMBAug17_FD_192440 | JGI IMG/M metagenome (GOLD analysis project Ga0272440, IMG submission 192440) | Marine sediment archaeal communities from Little Sippewissett salt marsh, Falmouth, MA, United States - SSM-MMB-Aug17 | ecosystem: Environmental > Aquatic > Marine > Wetlands > Sediment ...
AGAAAAAAGTTGAAAAGAAAAAAGTTGAAAAGAAAAAAGTTGAAAAGAAAAAAGTTGAAAAGAAAGATGATAAAAATAAGGCTGAAAAGCTGGCGAAACCAATTACAGTAAAAAAGAAACAAAAAGGAGAAACAAAGAAAAAATTGGTCAAAAAAACCAAAGAACCTACTGTGTTGGATCGTGTTCTCAAAGTGATCAAAAGAAGCCGAAAAGGTGCGACTGTAGAAAAAATTAAAGAAGCAACGAAGCTTGATAAGAAACAGATCAGCAATTCCCTGTATAAACTAACGAAAAAAGGACAGATAAAAACAGTATCAAGAGGTGTCTACGTTTCCACAGAGGAGGACTAGTATCTTTATATAAATGTACTTTAGTCGGGTTCATGCAAATTTTTCGATTCCCGATTAAAGTACCTACCCTTTAACTTCATCAAGATTATCCATACAATTATTAGTGAATTATGACCATCAATATTGCCCATAGAGGCGCAAGATTACTTGCACCAGAAAATACGCTTGAAGCTGCTCAACTCGCAAAGATTCATGGTGCTGATATGTGGGAATTGGATGTTCAGTTTAGTTCCGATAAAAAGCTGATCGTAATTCATGACGATACCCTGGAACGAACTACGAATATTCATTTATTTGAAGAATTCAAGGCAAGAACCCCTTGGCATGTATGCAATTTTTCAAGTGAAGAGTTACGAAAACTTAATTTTGGATACGCCTTTAACACTGTTCCCCCCAATAGTTCTACAAAACACTTCGCAGCACCTTTACTTGATAATGCGATAATTCTTTCAAAAAATCTGGGAATCGAAATAAATGTTGAAATAAAGGATATAAGTAAATTCCCTGGTCATGAAACCATTGCAACAAAAGTTTATGATACAGTTAAAGTAAATGGATATTTACCACATGTCCTCTTTTCATCATTTAATATTGACTATCTTTTTCAAATTAGAGCGATTGATGCGAAAGCACGTATTGCAGTTTTAATGGACCAGCCTGAAGATAATTTATTCCTTTTGCTTGAAAAACTTAATGCTCAAGCTTATCATCCACATTATTCCATTATCGACCAGACAATGATAGATCTGTTGCATCAAAAACAAATACAGGTAAATATATGGACTGTTAACAAAGAGAGCAGTATGTTGGAATTCATCAAAATGGGTGTGGATGGAATCATTACTGATGATCCAGTTTTGTTAAATTCAATTAATAAAAGGCAAACAAGATAACATCTTTCATTGAATATTCTGTCAGACTAGACCAGTTCAGTCTTGACGAATGAATGAAAAAAATGGGGGAAAAAAATTACATGAATTCAGAAAAACAAATTGATCCAGACACTTTTCGTCTGGTCATTGTCGGCGGAGTAGCAGCAGGTGCCTCAGCAGCAGCTCGTGCACGTCGATTGTCTGAAAAAGCTTCTATTACAATACTGGAACGTGGCGAGGACATATCCTTTGCCAATTGCGGACTGCCCTATCATATTGGGGGAGAAATTCCCGAACGTTCTGCCCTGGCCATTCACACACCTGAAAGTCTGGGTGAACTGCTTAATGTAGATATTTTTGTTCGTACAGAAGCCACGAAAATTGATACGAATAAAAAAGTTGTCATTGCTTATGATCACAATGAAAAAAAAGAACGTCAATTTCCATATGATAAACTCTTATTGGCCCCTGGCGCGAAACCTATACGTCCGTCAATGCCAGGCATTGATGATCCGCGAATCATGATACTTCGTAACCTACAGGACATGGACAGTATAAATGATCAATTAACATCTGCCAAAAATGTTCTGGTAATTGGTGCTGGTTTTATTGGTTTAGAAATGGTTGAAATGCTGATTCATCTGGGCAAGAAAGTCCATCTCGTGGAACTTCAGGATCAGGTACTTCCAGTACTAGACAAAGAAATGGTCAAACATATTCAAGTAGAACTTCTAGACAATGGTGTTGAGTTGACATTAGATGATGGTATAGCATCGTTTGAATCTAAGGAAAACAGTTTATCTGCGAATTTGAATTCTGGAAAAACAATTGAATCGGATCTGGTAATATTATCTATAGGTGTTCAGTGCGAATCAAAATTGGCGGAAGATGCCAACCTGTCATTGGGCATTCGAAAGTCAATCAAAGTCAACGAATATCTTCAAACATCAGATCCAGATATCTATGCAGCAGGTGATGTGACTGAAACAGCAGATCCCATATTGAATAAACGTGTTATCGTGCCTTTAGGCGGGCCAGCCAATCGTCAAGGTCGAGTTGCTGCTGACCACATGCTTTTAGGTGACAAAGCCAGTCCTTATCCGGGAACAATTGGCACATCGATTGTTCGCGTATTTAGTCTTGCGGCAGGTATCACGGGTTATTCTGAAAAACGATTGGCATCTGAATCCATCGCATATAAAAGTGTGATCGTGACTGCAAATCAACACGCCGGCTATTATCCGGGTGCTGTACAATTAACACTTAAAATCATATGGTCGACGGATGATGGCCGTCTGCTGGGCGGTCAGGCTTATGGTTTTGATGGCGTGGATAAACGTTTGGATATACTCAGCACTGCAATCAAAGGCAAATTGAATGTAGCGGATTTATGCCATCTTGAACTATCTTATGCGCCCCCATTTGGCAGCGCACGTGATGTTATCAATATTGCAGGGTTTGCGGCGCAAAATATTAATGATCAATTAATTACACCTGTATACGACCTGCCAAATAATAATTCTACACAAATTATTGATGTCCGCCCCAAAGAAAGTGCTGAGCTTCATCCAATTTCAGGTACAAAAAATATTCCAATGACTGAATTGCGAAAACGATTGGACGAAATCGATAAGAACAAACCAGTCATTACAGTCTGTGCATTGGGTAAAATGAGCTACTTTGCCAGTCGGGTGTTAAAACAAAATGGATTTGATGTATCAAGCATGATTGGTGGAATTAATGTCAAAGATCCGCAACCCATGCAAGTCATAAATGAAAAAAAAGATGGAGATAGAATAATGGACGAAAACGCCCTGGCCCCATTATCCATTGATGCCTGCGGGCTTTCGTGCCCGGGACCAATCATGAAAATGAAAGAAGCTATTCACCAGATACAACCTGGTCAAGCATTGACTGTCAAAGCCTCTGATCCTGGTTTTGCGAGTGATTTCAACGCCTTTTGTAAAGCCAACGGCCTTGAAGTCGTGTCTGTGACAAAAGATAAAGGAATTATTACCGGACATGCAACAAAAATGAATCAGACACCTCAGGCAACAGCCGATTCGGCTCAAACGGGTGCCACACTGGTTGTATTTTCGTGCGAATTGGATAAAGTGCTTGCTTCATTTGTCATAGCCAATGGTGCAGCAGCCATGGGCGGTGATGTTACCATGTTTTTCACATTCTGGGGATTAAATGTGCTTCGTAAAGATATGAACACCAAGCCCTTAAATAAAGATTTCATGGACAAAATGTTTGGTCGGATGATGCCCAAAGGAATTGATGCCTTACCCCTTTCGAGAATGCATATGGCCGGCATGGGAACGCGCATGATGAAATGGCGTATGAACAGCAAAAACCTTCCCTCCCTTGACGGCTTAATGGCCGACGCCCAAAAAGCGGGTATCCGAATGGTTGCTTGTTCTATGTCTATGGATGCCATGGGGATTACTCAGGATGAATTGATTGATGGTGTAGAAATTGGCGGAGTTGCAGATTTCCTTGATGCCTGTAATCAGACGAAAACTAATTTATTTATATAGTAGTAACGAACTTTTAGTAAAGATCGTTTAGAGACGTAGCATGCTACGTCTCTAAATTTCATCCCATACATTCTTTTAATTCATCAAAACAGCCTTTTAACGCAATAAAAGAAGCCTGGGCTTTATCGGTCTGTTTTTCACGGCAGAATTTTTCGAGAGCAAATGCAGCTTCGCGCATTTGCATTGCGCCAAAATTACCAGCAGATCCTTTGATAGAATGCGCGCCATTAATTGCAGCTTCAATATCGCCAGATGATAATTTTTCATCAAGGTCTTTCAATTGTTTTGGTGTTTCCTCAAGAAATAATGTAATAATATTCTTCAAAACGGCTTCATTCCCACCCACTCTATCCATCAGGCTCCGACGATCAAAAATATTGGTATCTATTTGTTTTGTTGGCCCCTCATCAGTAGAATCATCTGTCTGAGAAACCGATGATTTCTCATCGACTTTTTGAGGAAAAATATCCAGTTTATCAATAGCTCGAGCGAGTGAATCAATGGATAGGGGTTTTGTCAGAAAATCATTCATGCCGGCAGCAAAACACTTTTCTTTATGCCCTTTCAGTGCATGCGCAGTCATTGCGATAATGGGTATATCATTATTACGAACATTAGTGCGATTATCTCTAATATGATGGGTTGCAGTCAGTCCATCCATTTTCGGCATCTGGATATCCATCAATACAAGGTCAAAATCCGACTCTGCAAGTAAGTCAAGGGCTTCACTTCCATTTTCAGCAATCTTTGAGCGGCACCCCAATTTTATCAGCATATTTTCAGTTACCTGTTGATTTACAAGATTGTCTTCAACGATTAAAACAGAATAGTTTTGAAATTTTTTGTCCCAGATCTTATTTGCTGTTGCATTATTTGGGATGTTTTCTTCATTTGCAGAAGGCTTTTCAGGCACCGGTTGATCTTCATCAATGCCAATTGCCTTTAAAACAGCCTTTTGCATTTGTTTTATCTTGATGGGTCTTTTAAAATATGAAGAAAAGCCATATGATTTATAATTGTGTAGATCTTCATGATGCAACATGGATATCAGCATAACCATTGGAATTGATCTTAATGGTGCTTCTTTACGAATTGCTTTTGACAGGGTTTTGCCATCCATTCCAGGTAAATTCATATTGACAATCATCACATCAGGAAGTTTTTTCAAAGCCTGAACCTGCTTTAATTTATCCAACGCACTGATTCCGTCTTCAGCCTCACTCACTGTACAATTCCATTGATGCAAATGATATTTCATTAACTTACGACAGGTGGGTTGATTTTCAACGATCATTACATTCAAGTAAGTCAGTTCATCAGGTATCTGAAGGGAATCCTTTTTTATTTTGTCTTTTTTCAAATTAACTGTAAACCAAAACTTAGAGCCTTTTCGTTCCACACTTGTCATGCCAATTTCGCCATCCATTTTTTCTACAAGTTGCTTGGAAATAATTAAGCCGAGTCCAATTCCTCCGAAATCACGAGATAAAGACATGTCAACTTGTGAAAATGGTTTGAACAACCGTGCCATTCTCTCTTTTGGTATGCCCAAACCTGTATCAGAAATGGTAAAACGTAATTTGGCATGAGATTCTGTTTCACTTTCCAATGCAACTTCAACAACAACTTCGCCTCTATCAGTATATTTAATCGCATTGCTCACAAGATTTATTAGAATTTGTCTCAGTCGATTTGGATCTCCAATAAAACTGAGTGGTATATCATAAGGAACAAATGCAGCGTAATCCAATCTTTTTTCAAAAGCTCTTGCAGCCATCATTTCGCTGAAATCTTCAACTGTTTCTCTGAGATTGAATGCATTTTCTTCTAAATTAATCTGGCCGGTTTCAATATTCGAAAAATCAAGAATATCATTAATAATGGCGAGCAATGAATGCGCACTTGTTTTTATGGTTTGAGCATACTGGTATTGAGTTGAATCTAACCGAGTATCAAGCAATAATGCATTCATTCCCAGAATGCCATTCATGGGTGTTCGGATTTCATGGCTCATATTGGTAATAAAATCTGTTTTTGTCTGGTTTGCCAAAATGGCTTCATCACGTGCAGTTTCAAAGGATTTTCTTAAGGTTGTTTCTCTGGCAATGGCTGAATTTTTCATATGTAATAATGAGCCATAAAAAATTCCAATAAGAATAAAAAGAAACAGAAACATCCCGGCAATAGTAAATATAATTTTATTTAAAATCCCCAATATGCTCTGCATACTGACAATATATCCTAACATGTAATCAGTACTGAAAAATGAGATGGGCATATATGAAGTCAGCAACTTTTGCGCAGATCGTTTCTTCTGATCTGGAAGCCGACCCTTTACGATGGAATTACCAGATTGTCTTATTGCAAAATCGCTTAGAATAATTTTTGTGGTTTTGGATGTAAATTCGAAACAGTTTTTACACAACAAAAACTGAATCTTTCCTGAACGACATAAAACCCAGGGGTGACCATTTTTTGAGATATAGAGGCCTGAAAAAACAGATTTAAATATTTTTTCCGGATCAATAATAATAATTAAATTATGTTGGACATGATCCTTTAAAACGGGTTTAATAATTGAAACACGAATTGTTTTTTCAAATCCATGTGTTGTTATCTTTTGCGAAAGAAAAAGATCCTGATTGATAATTGCATTAATGTTGCTCAATTCATAAATATTCTGAGAAAACCGGTTGTTGATATCCATTATAAATCGGTCTTTATTTTTAAATATAATTCGTTCAATATAAGAATTCTTCGCGTAAAGTTGTGTTAATATCGTGTGAATATCAGCGTCTTTGCCATTAATTATGTTTGAAATCGTATCAACATCTTCCACAAGAATGTTTTCAATTGAATGAATTTGTGTTGCAGCTTCTTGAATTTCTGTTTTCAAATCATAAAAAGCTTCATCAAGAAAGCTGTTTTTGAGCGTCAATGTAACATAAACACATATACTCATAATCAACAAGATTAACACGGCTGAAATTATTAACCACGGCATTTGTTTTTTCATAATCATTCCACTTTTTGATTTAACGAAAATTCAGGTTTTGGATGTAACGCCAGTAGCGTTTCAAGGTATAGCAAAGCAAACTGTTCCGCTTACAAATTTTATTTTTTTAGATTGATCATGGCATTTTGATAGTATTCAATATTAAAACTATCAGAAAAGCCACGGAGGGATTCTGTAGCACCCAAAAGCAATACATCTCCCGAATGTTTCAAAGCACGTGCAAACTTGGCAAACAATTCTTTTTTAAATTGTTCTGAAAAATATATGGAGACATAGCGACACAGAATAATATCAAATTGTCCAAGATTAATAAATGAATCCTGAAGATTGAACTCTTTGAACGAGACGATTTTCTTAATTTCAGGGATAATTTCCCACTGATTGGCATGCATTTTAAAGAAACGATTCTGCTTGTCTTTGGGTAATCCACGTTGAATGGCAATTGTATCGTAACGGCCAGCGCGTGCAGTGGTAAGTGCTGAGGATGAAATATCAGTACCGAGGATCTCAACACGATCAAGATATTTTAACGCGCCACGATATTGAAGAATCTCATAAAAAAGCATGGCAAGAGAATAGACTTCCTGGCCGGTTGATGACGCAGCCGACCATACGCGAACTTTTTCACCGCTGGCTATACGATCAATCAAATCGGGAACCGCTTTCTTTTTAAGAAATTCCCATGCACTCGTATCTCTAAACCATGAAGTTTCATTTGTCGTCATGGCATCAATAATACGCTCACGAAGATGGCCGCTTTTATCTTTTTTCGCTTTTAAATGAAAGGCCTGAAAAGAATCTGCCCCAACTTCTTTTGCCAATTCTGACAGTCGGGTTTCAATCAGGTACTCTTTACCTTTTTCCAAAACAATTCCGCAATGCGTTTCAATAAATTGTTTCAGCAGTAAGTATTCTGGTTCTGAGACATTGATCATCGTTTGCCTCCTTTTTTGATAAGTTCCTGGATCCGGGTGGCCATCTTATCTAAAGCAATTGTTTCATCAGCATTTTCCGACTTTGCAACAGCACCAGGCATCCCCCAGACAACAGAGCTTGCCTCATCCTGAATAACCGAATATCCACCTTTTCTCCGAATAGCACTCACGCCCGAAGCACCATCATTCCCCATTCCAGTCATAATCACTGTCAAGACATTGCCACCATACACATTCAGGACAGACCGAAACAGGACATCAACAGCCGGACGACAACTATTCACCGGCGGGGTATCGATCAAATTGACATTGTATCCCCCTACACTTTTTTTGACAACCATATGCCGTCCCCCTGGTGCGATATACATGACTCCAGACTCAATGCGTTGCCCATCAGCCGCTTCACAAACTTTTATTTGAGATTGTTTATCCAATCTTTCTGCAAGTGAGGCTGTAAACATGGGCGGCATATGCTGAACAGCAAGAACAGGTACAGGTAGATCTTTATCCAGTTTTGGAATGAGTTGCAATAAAGCATTGGGTCCACCAGTGGACACTCCCAAAGCAACAACATCTATTGTACTGACTGTTCTTATTTTTGGTGAGGGCGTTATTGTTTGTTTTTTGACAACAGGTTTTTCAGGAATTACTCTCGCTTCATGTATGGGTTTAAGCTGAATTCGATTTACTTCTTTTTTGGACTCAGGTTTGGGTTGAGACAGGCTTAAATTTCGTGCTTTTCTTGAAAACTTTCGCGTTTTAACCAAAGACATTAATGGAATTAGAGCGGATCGCAATTTTGCAATATTTTTATCAACAGAATCTTCAGATGGTTTTGTAATAAAATCTAATGCACCTTTTTCCAAAGCCTGCATCGTTAAATTGGCATTACCCTTTTCAAAAGCACTCAGCATAATCACTTCAATATGTGGATATTCTTTTTTGATATTTTGCAAGGTTTCCAATCCGTTCATCACAGGCATGTACATATCCAGTAGAACAAGATCAACATCCTTTATCTTTATCTTTGATATGGCAATTTTTCCATTGGAAGCTGTGCCAACCAGCTGTGTATCCTTTATCTCGCCAACCAGCTTTGAAAGAATTTGTCGGTATGTGACGGTATCGTCGACAACAAGGATTTGAATATCCTCAGCCATGAATAACTCCTTCGTATATCTCAAATATTTATTACCGGCCCTTTGCCAGATCATTGTTTTTTTCGGTAAATTTCAAATGTAATTTTATTGTATCGTATTTTTAATGCGTATTGCAAGAAAAATAATCCAGTTGATTTTTTTAAAATTCTTTTTTTCCAAAAAACAAGTGAATTCTACACATAGTTTTCCTTAGCCTAGTTTGAAAAATATTTCAAAAAACCACTTGAACCCTTATTCAAGATAGTATATCTTAATCGGCAATTTGGCTTAATTTGAAAAACCGCCGTGATGAAAACTAAAAGGTTCGCTGCTATGATCAATCGATTTCTGGAAAACAGTCAAGAAACAACCACTTCAAAACATCATGTAATAATAGTTGATAATGATGTAGATTATTTAAATACGCTTAAAAATAAACTTAAAATAAATAATTTTCGAGTTACTGTAAGCGCGTCGATTATTGAAACACTCCAAATAATTGAATCTGATACCATACCAGACTTGGTGATAATCGCAATATCAGAATCAGAAGTCCTGGACATAAAAAAAATCAAACAATTCAGGGAAAAATACGCGCAAAATATTTTGCCAATAATTGTGTTTGCCAGTAGAAAGCATTTGGCGAAAGATATTGTCAGTATGTTTCAGTTGGGAATTAATGATTATGTTTCACGACCTGTAGTGGTTCAGGAATTGCTCGCGCGTATTGCAATGCATATACAATTGTCTCAAGTAAATAGAAGATCCAGAGACATCGCCATTCAGGAATATCTGGAAAACAAACAGACTGAAGAAAAAATTAGTCAATTAAATGAAACGTATCAGGATCGTAAAATTAAAGTGCTTCTGGTTGATGATCAATTTGTGTCTGGAAAGAAAATTAGTGATATGCTGGCTTCTGAAAATGATATTGACTTTTATTTTTGTCAGGATGAACGAAAAGCCATAGAAAAAGCTGAGACAATCCTGCCCCATGTAATCCTTCAGGATATTAACATGCCGTATATCAATGGATTAACACTGGTTTGTATGTATAAAAAAAATAATCGATTAGCATCTATTCCAGTCATTATTCTCTCCGCACGAAATGATATTTCATCAAAATCCTGTAGTTTTTCTGCAGGTGCCTGTGATTTTATTGTCAAACCACCCAATGATAAAATATTGAAAGACAGAATTCGATATCATGCCGATAAAGTGATCCCAAAAAAACTTCAAAACAATTCAAGACATTACAATTTAATTCATTCCATTAATTCTTCAAAACATTCCAAAAAAATTGATATTGACAATTATAGACAAACAAAAGAAAGAAAGGGATCAATGATTAAAGTCTTGCTGGTTGATGATCAGGTCTTTATCGGAAAAGTTGTTGGACTGTATCTTAAAACTGAAGAGGATATTGACTTTTATTTTTGTCAGGATCCAACCAAAGCCATCGATATCGCGCTTGAAATTGGGCCTTCTGTCATTATTCAGGATTTGACAATGCCAAAAATCGATGGTCTTACAATGGTTAAAGCATATCGTGAATATAATGTATTAAAAAGAACCCCACTTATTGTTCTTTCTTCTCAAGAAAATGCAAAAATAAAGGATGATGCGTTTACCTCTGGCGCAAATGATTATATTGTCAAACCGCCAGATAGAATTGAATTACTTGCCAGAATCAGGTATCATTCAAAAGCATATAATAATATTTTACAATTAGATGATGCATACAAAGAGGTCAACCGGCAGCGTACTGAACTTGAAATCCGAAACAGTTTTATTAAAAAAACATTTGGTCGTTATCTGTCAGATAATATTGTATCAAGTATTCTGGATACGCCAGAAGGGCTTGAATTGGGCGGGGAAAAAAGAAAAGTTACCATTATGATGTCTGATTTGCGCGGATTTACAACTATTGCTGAAAAGCTTAAGCCCGAAGTCGTACTTTCCATATTGAATATTTATCTTGAGATAATGACTGAAATCATTTTAAAATATGATGGCACAATCGATGAATTCATTGGTGATGCCATCCTGGTTATGTTTGGCGCACCCATTTCAAATGATGATGATGCGATCAGAGCAGTCGCCTGTGCTCTGGAAATGCAAGTTTCCATGGATAACGTCAATCAAAAAAATGAACAGTTGGGGTATCCGAAACTTCAAATGGGAATTGGTATTAATACAGGAGAAGTGATTGTAGGAAATATCGGTTCAGATATGAGATCAAAATATGGTATTGTTGGTAGTCATGTGAATTTAACATCACGCATCGAAACTTATACAGTTGGTGGTCAAATCCTCATTTCTGAAACAACCTGTAATGAATGTGGTTCACGATTAAAAGTAAAGAATATCATGCGGGTTATGCCAAAAGGCGTTAAAGATCCTATCAACATTTACGATATTACCGGTATATCAGGGGAATACACCATTGATCTTCCCACACATAAAGCACTTGAACTTAGAACATTCTCCCGGCCAAAAGATATTAAAATATCAGTTCTGGAAGGAAAAGAAATCGGTGAAAAAACGCATTCAGGAAAAATCATACAATATTCTGACAACATTATGGATATTCAAACAGATGTCTTTCTAAAACATTTATCGAATATCAAAATTTCTTTATGCAGTATCTCTGGTGAAACGATAGATGGGGATATTTATGCCAAAATTATTGAATGCCATGAAAATCCAGCATGTGATGTGACAACGTTTCGAATTAATCTCACATCAATGGATCAAGCAGCAGAGAAGCTACTAAAGGTCCATTGATAAAAGTCAAACGCACGTCAAGTCAGGAGAAAAAAAATATCCATCGTCTTTCAATGACTTCTTTCTTCTTACGAATTATTTTTTTGATGCTATCAATCCCCTATCTAACACAAGTTCAGTGGCATTAAAGCCTGACGCACTGTCTGAAATCAAAAATAAGATTGTCTCTGCAACCTGTTGTAAGTTTAAATGAAACTTGTTCATGTCTGGATGGTTCTTCAGATAGTTTTTTCCACGTCCAGCGTCAATATAGCCAGCACGTAATGAAACAGTTGTTACCCCTCTATCTCCCATTTCAATGCCTATATTTCTGTAGATGGCTTCTGATGCCTTTTTGGCAGCAGCATAAAACCCCTGCCCTGAATTTTGTTTTACAGCGGCAGTCGAAGAAATATAAATGAATCGACCTCGCCTCCTGGCCAGCATTGCACGGGAAATTCTTTGAAGTAAAAGTGTACGGTTGATAATATTACTTGTCAAATATTCATTAACATGTTTATCGTTTGCACCAGGGATCAGGCTTTCATAATTTCCTTGAATAAAATCAACTACATAATCTACTTCTTCCCAGCTTTTACTGTCAAGAAAAGTCATTGCTTTCTGTTTGGAAAAATCCAGTCGAATTGTATTAAATTGCCCTGAAAACTCAGGCGAAAGGTAAGAATTTATGCGCTTTTGGCCATCATGATTTCGATAACTTAAAATTGGGAACAATTGGGATTCAATCATTAATCTGGCCAGAAACAAAGCGGTTTCACAGGAACCTCCAAGAATCAGTGAACGTTTCCCTGAAAATTTAAGTTTCATGTTTGATCAGGCCCTTTGCAATTATTTTTTTGTTTTGAAATAAATAACATTGGGTTTGCGTTTTGGATATTTTGATTTCATATGTTGCATTGCCGGGCTTTGCAAAATGAATAAATTTGAAGGATTTAATCGTAATGTTGCGGGGCAATGTTGCATTTTGTGTTATTGCTTTAAGAAAAGCATGAATGATCAAACTGCCAGGAACAACTGAAAATGAGGGAAAATGAACCTGAAATACAGGGTCATTGGTATCAAAGTAGAATGTGCCTTGAATACTCTTATTGTCATTCATGGATGACCCGCCTGCTCAAAACATAAGGCGTCCTTGATAAATTCATTTGTTAGCTTATGATTGGCCCCCAGGAAGCCAAAATCAGGCAAGTCACCTCCATACCAGAAATCTATGGAAGGATTCTTCTTTTTTTTGTCTGCAAGAATATCTCGAAAATAAAATACATTTTCGCCCGGACCAAAGTAATGCATGTTACCATCAGGGGAAAATACAATGATATGTTTATAATGATCATGTATGCGATCAACCACGCAACTGGTTTTTTCGCATAAGCTTTGAATAACTGCAACATCTGTACAAATAACGTTGATATTTTCCGATATGGTTTTTAAAGCATTTTGTTCTTCCTTTTCTGTTGCCCCCTGTGCGTTGCGATCCAACGAACGAATATGTTCAATTTCAGCGTCTGTCGCACCAAAGGCTTTCATGCCACGAATATGTGCTTTATCATTTATACTGATTAACTGTTGATGCCGGCTCATTTGAATACCCAGTAATTGAGCAGTTTGTTCAATGGAAGTCAATTTATCTTTTCCGGCACGTGAATCATGATGGTCAATAACAATCGCATTGTCAGGGTATGGAGAATCCAGTTTTAGTTCAATAAAAACAGGGGACTGATTATTGTCAAGAAGGTTCAGTTCCGCTTGATATTCCGAAAGCGTTGCCCCCCATTTTAAATGCCGATCAAAATATGGAATGTCTTTTGATTCAAGAATATTTCGAATTTCAAGCATTTCTGCATCATGTCCGCCGAGAAAAAAAATATATTGCATGGCAAGATTCTCCTTAGAAATCATCATAGCCTCGCTCATCCTCATCAAGTGGAATCACTTCTTTTGGTGTCCATGAAATCCGGGGCTGTTCTTCATTTGATTGATGGTCCGTTTCATCAATATCCCATGAATCCGTATCAATTTTGGTAACACATTCGTTGTCACCACACAGTTGAAATTTGCTGATTTGTTCTTTCAATTCACTGGCCAGATTTTTTAACTGAACAGCCGAGCCCGCGGTTTCCTGGCTTCTTGTACTCATATTCTCAGTTGCCGCACTGATTTGTCCCATACCATCATTTAATTGACTCATGGCAACAGCCTGTTCCTTACTGGCAACGTTAATATCTTCAACAAGATCCCTTACTTTTACAATATTTTCAACAATTGTTTCAAGGGATTTTGCTGTTCTTTCAGCAATACTGACCCCCTCATTGACCTTTTTATTCGATGTTGCGATCAGTTCAGCGGTTTCATTGACTGCCTGAGCACTTCGACCTGCGAGATTTCTAACTTCTTGTGCAATGACCGCAAAACTTTTCCCGAATTGACCCGCACGAACGGCTTCAACAGTGGCATTCAGGGCAAGAATATTGGTTTGTGATGCAATTTCATTGATTACATTGATAACTTTTGAAATATTTTGTGATGATTTATGGATTTCCTCCATAGAAGAAATCATTTTCGTCATTTCTTCCTTACCGGAAATGGCAGCCTGAACACTGTCATCAGCGAGTTCATTGGCCTTTGCCGCATTATCCGCATTCATATTAATCTGTTGATCTGTTTCATGAATACTGGCAGAGATTTGCTCAACCGATGCAGCCTGCTCCTGTGAGCCTTCAGATAGACTTTGACTGAACGATGCCAGCTCGGAAGAAGATCCGGCCACATCATCAGTTGCAGATTCAACCTGTCTGAGAATACTGTTAAAAGAACTTAACATGTTATTAATGGAATTTTTCATCATGGCATGATCACCCTGATAATCACCTTCCATCCGAATTGACAGATCGCCATCAGCCATTTGTTTGAGAATACTGTGAGATTCGTTGAGCGGCTTAAGAAAGGCCTCGACTATCCCATTGGCATTTTCTACCAGTTGTGCATATGATCCAATAAATCGTTGATTATCAGCACGAACAGAGAGTTGTCCCGCATTGACTGCCTCGATGAGTTTTTTGATTTCTGCATTAATTTCTTTTTCACCACTAATATCCAAAACATATTTGACCGCACCAATAATATCGCCATTATTGTCTTTTACCGGAAAACCTGTATATCGAATGGGCATATTTATGGTTTCCGGATTGATAACTGTTTCCTTTGTATAAATACAATCTTCCTGAATGGCTTTGTGCAACGCACATTCTTCTGTCAAACAATGATCAGAGGCATATATTTCATAACATTTTCTTCCTGTTAATTCAGAAGGTAGCTTATTAACAATTTTTGCACCTTCCTGATTAACACTGACAATGGTATATTCTTTATCAACTTCAATAACTGGTGTGGGCAATCGATCAAGATTATTCATCAGTTTTTGCTGGGTTCCCATCATGTCAATTAAAATATTGTTTAACGCTTCCGCCATCTGTCCAATTTCATCTTTTTGTTTGATATTCAAAGGTTTTGAAATATCGCCTTTTGAAACCTTGCCTGCAAAATCAACAACTTTAATGATTGGTTTGATAATCATCCGGGCCAGAAATATCCCCATGGTAAAACCAAGTAGAATCGCCAATACACCAATGGAAAGCATGAGCTTTCCCGTTTTTCGGACACGAGATTCAACATCATGACTGAAATGTTCCATTTCATTCCAGCCTGAAATGGCAATTTCTTTGGATAATTTAACAATACGTGGAGCTAAAGGAAGAATGGTTTTATTGATTTCGTCTTCCATTTTAAGGATTACCGCTGCAAGGCCTTCAAAATTATCCAGATAATCTTCAATATTGTATATAAGTGCTTTATTGTCAGCATTTTGTTGGCTTTCCATATCATCAAGAACACCATTAAGTATTGATACAGCACGATTAAGCTGGTCGGGCTGCTTATCCAGTAAAAAACTATTGACATCCAGTTCAGCTTTAATGAAACGTTTGAGTGCTTTGAGTGAAATATCCAGCACGTCTAATTGAAACGATTCTTGATTTTGAAGGACAACATCATTCAGTTTGGATTCAATATTTTTTCCGGCTTTAAATAATTCATTTTTGGTATGATTGCCTGCGGTTATGCGAATGGCTACTTTGTTGAACTTATCGATAAATTCATGACAGGTATCCTCTATTTGACGAAGTTGTGCGACCTGATCGGGTTTTTTGATTTTTTGTTTGGCTTCATCCAATAATTTATTGACTTTTTCAATATGTGTCTGAGCACGTTTCAAATCCTTATCTTTGTTCAGATACAAAAATTTTTCCACCGAAGTTCGCATTGCCAGGACTTCAGAACGAATATCATTTGCAACAATAACCCCTCTTGCCACTTCATCTTTTAGATATTTCAATCTGTCTCCAAGGGACAAGAATTGAATGAATGATATGATTACGACAATTAAAATCAAACATGTAATTATCAGATAGCCAGAAAGTATCTTGGCCCTTAATGTCATCTGAATCATGAAAGGCTCCTTTGATCGGACAAAAAAAATGCATATAGATTTGACATTTATGAAAAAAAATATAATTTGAGCAAGTTTCATGCCATAGATAATTTTGAAAATCACTCGTCCAAATTAATAATCTGAAATCAATCATGGGTCAAGCACAAAAACAAATAAACTGTTTCAAATGTGTTTGAGACCATAACAGAATTACATATTTTCAGGCATGATAATTGTAACCATTTATTTGTTGACTAAGCAAATTAGTCTGATATACTTTTTATAATCAAACCTAATTTTTATTAACCCATTTAAGGAGGACATTATGGGATTCACCCAGATAATACTAGTATTGTTAATAATAGCACTTTTTGTGTTGATATATTTTGTGGGGTCATCCATATCGCTCTGGGTACAGGCATTGGTCTCAGGTGCCAGTGTCGGCTTACTCAATATCATTTTTATGCGATTTCGAAAAATTCCCCCAAAATTAATTGTGGAATGTAAAATTATGGCAGTAAAAGCTGGCATATCACTTTCCACGAATGAAATGGAGTCTCATCACCTGGCAGGGGGTGATGTTCAGCGTGTAATTCAAGCCTTGATTGCTGCTGATAAAGCAAATATTGAGCTGAATTTTAATCGTGCCGTAGCAATTGATCTTGCAGGACGAAATGTTCTTGAAGCTGTACAAATGAGTGTTAATCCGAAAGTTATTGAAACACCAATGGTTGCCGCCATGGCCAAAGATGGCATACAGCTCAAAGCCATATCGCGGGTTACCGTACGTGCCAATATTGATCGTCTGGTGGGGGGCTCCGGTGAAGAAACAATTCTGGCGCGTGTTGGTGAAGGAATTGTCACCACAATTGGTTCTGCAAACTCACATAAACAGGTGTTGGAAAATCCAGACACCATTTCCAAAACAGTTTTATCCAAAGGTCTTGATTCAGGAACAGCCTATGAAATATTATCCATTGATATTGCTGATGTTGATATTGGTAAAAATATCGGTGCTGAACTCGAAACTGACCGTGCTGAAGCAGACAAAAAAATTGCACAGGCAAAAGCTGAAGAACGACGCGCTATGGCCTTTGCCGCCGAACAGGAAATGAAAGCCAGAGTTGAAGAAATGCGCGCCAAAGTGGTTGAAGCCGAGGCTGAAGTCCCGCTGGCAATGGCTGAAGCTTTTCGCAAAGGCAATCTGGGAATTATGGATTACTATAAAATGAAAAATATTATGGCTGATACTGATATGCGGTCTCATATTGGAAAAGCAGGTGTTGATACATCTGATGATGAAGACAATGAATAGCGCATTTATCTCGGAAAGTGATTGAATGTTACGACATCTCAATACAATAATATCCCGATCGGACAAGTCAGACAGGTCATCTCTGCCTGACTTGTCTGACTCTTGGTAATGGGGACTTTACTTTTCCAAAAGGCCTTGGATAATTGATCTATATTACTTGTACTATTGGAAACAATAATTCTCATAGATATCTTATATGAGGGAATTTATGGATATTGGTGATTATATATTTTTCTTTATTTTCATACTTGTCATTATTGGCAGAGTTTTGTCATGGATTTTTAAGCAATTTGTGGTTATCGCGCCGGATGACAACGCTGAAAAAAAATCATCCCGTCAACACAGTATGAAAGATAAAATTATTGAATGGATACGCTCGCTTGAAGAGCGAATTGAAGCGAACCAATGGAATGGCAATGTTACGCAATCAACAGTCAATGACTGGGAAAGAATAGATCCTCATGAATACTATGATGAACCGACAAATACCGATAAACTGACAGAAACTCCCCCAATAAAGCATGCGGAAAAAAATATTCAATCAAAACAAACCAAAACAAATCATTCCTCAAAAAAACAAATACCTAAAAAGGTCCCTCTCAGGCGGCTCAATCTTGAAAAAGCAATGATTCATCATGAAATTTTATCGCCCCCGCTTTCATTGCGCCAGGAGAATCCATATGTCAGACAATAATGCTAATCAGTTTTTTGTTTTTCGTCTTGATTCCCAACGGTTTGCAATCAGACTGGAAAATGTCGAAAAAATAATTCGTGCCATTGAGCTAATTCAAGTGCCTGAATCACTTGATTTTTTGATTGGCTTAATTAACATGGAAGGCCGAATTCTGCCGGTTTTTGACCTTCGAAAACGCTTTTTATTACACCCAAAAGAATTGGATATTGATGATCGCATATTGATTTCATCGGCAAAAACTGGCACCATCGCGGTAATTGTGGATTCTGTTGAAGGGATTGTTGAGTTTTCTTCTCAACAAATATATTCAGCCAAAAGTATTTTTCCAAAAATGGATCATTATATTGAAGGTGTCTGGAAAGATGGTAATGAAACAGCAATAATTTACGATGTAGACAAATTATTTCCAGATATCAATGAAAAAGATCTTGATGAAGTCGTTACTGAAATAAATTTATGACCCAAATCATTGTTCCAGAACCATTAAAAGATGGTGACACAATTGGTATTGCAGCACCCGCTGCAACTTTTAATTTAGATAAACTATACCAGGGGATCTCTGTACTCAAAGAAATGGGCTTTCGCGTGGAAATACCCAAAGCCATTTTTGAACGAAAACGCTACCTTGCCGGAAACGATAAACAACGCGCACAAACATTTGAAAACCTTCTAAAACGTGATGAGATCAGTGCTATTATCTGCGCCAGGGGTGGTTTTGGAAGCCTTCGGATGTTGCCGTATTTTCACAAACCTGAAACCCGTCCCAAACGCATTATTGGTTTTAGTGATATCACACCCATTCTGAATCTTTTTGCATTCAAGTATGGCTGGATAACATTTCATGGCCCTGTTATAACAATGCTGGCAGATGCTGATAATCAAACAATTGAATCCCTGTACAAGGCACTGACTGAATATTTTCCAAGTCAAATGCCAAATTCAGGAAACATACAGGTTCTTTCAAAAGGCACTCATCAAATCGTTTTGGGTAGATTGTGGGGTGGAAATTTAACAACATTATGTCATACAACAGGAACGTCTTATTCAATCGATTGTCAGGAAGGTATTTTGTTTTTGGAAGATCGCGGGGAAGCACCATTCAGAATTGATCGTATGTTAACACAAATGCGTCTGTCTGGTTGCTTTAATTGTGTAAAAGGCGTTCTACTGGGCAGTTTTAGAGATTGCGGGGATCTTGATATAATTCATGAGGTAATATTAGAGTGCTTTGGGGATAAAATTCCTGTGTATGCAAACTATGAATGTGGACACGATCTACCCAACTATACGATTCCAGTTGGCCCCTGGGTACAATTAACCAACGGGATCGTAACGTTTCTAAATGAAGAATACCCAATTATTGAGACACACTGACATTCATTAAGAAATTAATTTTCTGATCTAAACAAATTTTTTTTTGAAAAAAGGAAGTATAATGGCAAAAATTATCGTATTAGGTGGGTGTGGCGCTGTTGGTTCAGTTGCGGTTAAAACTTTACACAAAAGTAAAGATTTTGATCAAATCATTATTGGTGATTTCAACCTTGATAGCGCGAATAAATTGGCAGATGAAATCAATGAATCCAATGTTTCTGCTTGTTTTGTGGATGCTCTCAATCCTGAAAGCATAAAAAATGCAATCCAGGATTGCGATATTGTTTTAAATTGTGTCGGGCCTTTCTTTAATACAGTCAAGCCAATATTGACAGCCGTATTGGAACAGCAAATTGACTACATTGATGTTTGTGATGATGTGGATGTCACTCTTGAAATATTGGAAATGGATGATGACATCCGTCAAAAAGGTCGAAAAGTTGTCCTGGGTATGGGGAATTCGCCTGGCATTACAAATATTTTGGGAAAACTGGCATCAGAACTGTTGCTTGATGAAACAAATTCCATTGATATTTTTCATACTCATGGCGGTGAGGCAGTTGAAGGCGAAGGCGTCATCGGGCATCGGTTTCATTGTATGACCATCGACTGCCCCATGTTCCTTGATGGCAAGCTGGTTTATGTGAAATTTTTTGAAAAGGATGGCATTGCCTTGCGGCAAACGTTTAATTTTCCCCTCATTGGTGAAGTGCCGATTTATCCATATCCTCATCCTGAACAGGTCACACTTCCCCGATATATTCAATTAAAACAAGTCACCAATAAAGGGTCTGTTATTCCCAATGAATACTATAATCTAACCCGCGATCTTTGTGGACTTGGATTTAATAGTAAAACACCTGTAAATGTCAAAGGCCAACCGGTTATTCCTTACGATTTTGCTGTTGCCTACATTTTACAGGAACGCGAAAGAATGCTGAAAGCCGCAGGAATTAACAAACCTCGTGGGTGCGTATCGGTTGTTGCAAAAGGCGTTAAGGATAGTGAATACAGGGAATATCGTTTTCATTTGGTTTCTGAAAGTGAGGGGCTTGGTGAGGGGACTGGTATTCCTGCCGCTGTTGGTGCGATCATGATGAATCGCGGAATGATTAAAAACACTGGTGTAATGCCCCCTGAAGCATGTATATCTGCGATGGATTTTCTGAAAACAACTGGAGAAGTTTATGATCTCTCTGATAATAAATCTGACAGCACTGGAAAGGTATTATTGGAAATGGTTGACCCAAAAGGCAAGGTGACACCAATTGATATCTCACAGTTTGGACTCTTTTAAAATTGGACAGGATCTTTACCTGTCCAATTGTTGAATAAATACTGAAAACATCATAGACTAACGTTGCGCAATGGGAACATAATCGCGATTTTCTGATCCAATATAAATCTGGCGCGGTCTTGCAATTTTCCATTTTGGGTCATCGTGACCTTCTTTCCACTGCGCAATCCATCCTGGCAACCGACCGATTGCAAATAACAACGTATGCATATTTTTGGGAATACCAATTAAATAAAGAACCAGCGAACTATAAAAATAATGATTGGGCAAACAATTTTGTGAGAGCAATTCGTCATCAAGCATAACTTTACGTTCCAATTCCAGGGCAAGATCAATTAATGGATCATTAACATTCAATTTTTCAAGCAAATTTTCAAAAACATCTTTCATGATTGTAGAGCGCGGGTCAATGGTCTCATAAATATGGTGACCAAAACCATCCAATTCAAAAGGATCATGAACATTTTTGTGTCGTTGGATAAAGCTGTCAATATTGCCATTTTCCTGATTAATTTTTTCAAGCAATTCAAAAGCGGCCTGAATCCCTCCACCATGTAAACGTCCCCATAAAGCAGATATCCCCGCAGAAATTGCGGCATACAAGTTGACACGACCACTGCCAACCATTCGCACAGCAGCGGTTGAACAATTTTGTTCATGATCTGCATGAACAATGAGAAATTTACTTAAAGCAGATACCTTGGTGGGATCAATTTCATAAGGTTTTACTGGTGAGTCAAACAGCATATTTAAAAAATTTTGGCAATAACTTAATTCTCTTTTTGGATAAATGACTTTATGCCCTCTGGATATTTTATAAGACATGGCGGTAAGCGTTCGCACTTTAGATATCAATCGGGTAACAATGAGATTAATACGTTCTTCATCCGAGGATGTCCTTAAAGCCGGATAGAAACTTTGAAGCGCATTGACCATTGATGAAAGGATTCCCATGGGGTGAGAATATCGTGGAAAGTTTTGATAAAAGGTTTGCATGTCTTCATGAACCATTGAATGTTCATTTAATAAGCTGGAAAAATCTTCAATTTCCTGCTGTGTTGGCAAGATGCCATTGACCAACAGATAGACAGTTTCTCTAAAGGATGAAAGTTCTGCCAATTCTTCAATGGGAATACCACGATAGCGCATAATACCTTTTTTCCCATCAATATAAGTAATACTGCTCATACAACTTCCCGTGTTTCTAAAACCCGAATCCATTGTGATATATCCAGTTTTTTGTCTAAGCGTAGAAATATCGATTCCACGTTCCCCTTCACTTCCAAAAATGACTGGAAGTTCTATTGTTTTGTCATCAATTATTAATTTTACTGTTTCTTCCATAATATATTCCTTCTTCACAGACTTATCTATCTGTATTTTTATTCCCAATTATCTCACAATTGGGAATGAATGTCCAGGCAAATAAAAATCAGGCCTTCAATTTATACCTAAATATTTTTGTTTTAATTAAATTATATACCGACAACTGTTTGTGTCGTATCAAAAAAAGTTCTTTGTTTTTTCAAACAAACAAGATATTCTGTAAGGCACTAATAAATTATATTGAAATTTCAACTAATTCTTGGTCAACTGCTTTAAAACAACATTTTAGAAATTCCAAAAGTTTTACAATTTCGGGTAGATGCACATCCCATTCAGGCCAGGCATACGTATAAGGTACATAAACTTCAATTTTTATACTATTATTTACAAGTTTTCTTTTTTCCCAGGGATATTCAGGGTTAGGCGTTTCAAGTCCTGCTGGTGCCAGGTTTTCTATGAATTGAGCAATATTCTGAATACTTCTCAAGTAGTTAATAAAACCTTTAATGTCGTTTTTAAAACCACATGATTTTCGAACACGCTCATGTCTATGTGCTTTTTGAACAAATTTTTGAAAAGCTTTGTGAGTCTGCGGTGCAGGCGTTAGACCATTTGACATCAAACCTTTTGCTAACTTTTCAGTAGCCATTTGTAAAAAGTGTAGCCTATAACTCTGTTTGTTTAACTCTGAAAAATCTTTTAACTTCAGGAACATCCTATAATCTGCTTGCGCTTGAGCCAGTAGCCCTGTCCTCCAATTCCAGTTCATCTTTCCCCCCTATTTTTTTATGATGGCCAAACTTTTTTTGCCTGGTTCCAATTCCCCCAGCCTACAGGAGGGTCTAACCTGTCTTTTTCTTCAGGCCTTATTACTGCAAGTGAAACATGAAATGGAATTTTTGATTCAGAAAAAGGTGGAAAACCAAATGCTGCTATGGGATTATCATGAGGCATTGCTGTTCTGTCTAATTCTATTAATCTGACTTCCTTTTTGTTTTTATCAGGAAATAACCAAACCTCGGATATCAGTCCTGGTTCATTCTCTACATGATTTTTAGCTAAATAATTTGCAACTTGATCAATAGTTGTAAATTTTTCTGTCATATTATCCTCCAAAAAATATTATAATAAAGTTTATTTGCAAAGAATTTTCTTGTCAAATGAGAACTTTCGTTAATATGTAAAACATAAGAGATGTAACATTTAGAAGTTTGCCACAGTTAGATTTTATGCATTATTTTTCCCGGTATCCTTCATTAAAGTGACACGGGCCTTTAAAACAATTGACGATTATTTGAGATTTGATCAATCAATGCAGAAGACGCTTTTTCCAAATTTTGAAGTAATTTTACCGCTTCATCACGTTCATCTTTTCCCCTACCGACAAGTGTTACCATTTCTGATAAATCTGTTGTCAACACCTGAAACCGATCCATCATTTTTTCATACAATTCCTGAGTTGCAGAATTGATCAATTTGAAAAGATACTGATACTTTAGATTTTCTTGAACATCTTGAAAATGATCATGAATAGAATGCAAAATTTCGCGTTTCATGGGGCGAATACTTCTTCTTAGTGCTTTTATTTTATATTCCTTGTTTGTTACCGGTTTTTTGAATATTTTTTTTAACCAGCGAACAAACCCCAAAGCCCCAAGATTAACCAACGCTTCGGTACGAATTCTCGTGCTGTAGTTCATAGATGTCAATAGTGATGGTATATGAAGCAGATCGTTCGTTTTTATGGTTTCCATATCGACAGCTTCCATTTTCATCAAAGGTTCATCGTTAATCACGATACCAAACTCTTTGACTGCAATTCCATAATCCTTTATCGCATCCTGAACCATAACATCATAGGATCTACTGATACGATTCAAAAAAGCCCTGATTTTTTTTTCTTGATCAACAACAAAGCGATGCAGTTCTGGATTAACCTGTTCTGTCATGAATATATCCAGAGAATTTTTAAAATCCTGGAACGCGGCATACAGGGCTTTTGAAAAAACACCATCGTTTAATTGTGTATCATATTTTTGAGGATCTATTGCATATTGCTGAATAAAAGCATGAATATCCTTAATGAGGCGGCCATATTTACTATCAAAAAAATGATCGACATCATTTGCCAGTTCCTGCCTGTTTTTTTGCATTGCGCCATCAAGGGTTTCTTTGACCATCTTTCGGATTTGTTCCATGTTATGTTGTTGTTCTTGAATTTTCCTGATAATTCGTTCGGCTTCAGTGCGATCTTTTTTTAATATGTCCTGATGAATCCGTGTTAAGTCATAAATACCATGAGCAATGACGGCCTGTCGTTCCATATTACTTTTGAGTAATAAGGTAAATCGTTGATGCGTGAGTCGGTCATTGAGTAATTGATGAAACAGTATAGTTTGTTCTTGAGATAAACGATACAAGTCCCGATCTGCCTGCCATTGTTTCAGTCGTTGGCGGTCTCTGGATGATAGCTTTTTTCGTGTATCTTCAAACAAATTCAACAGGGCTGAAAACGCATAAATTTCAGGTTCCGGACACATAACAGAGATATCTTCAGTAATTTTTTCAATAATTTGATTCAAATCTGCAACATGTTCATGCTCGGATAAATCGCAATTAATGACAAACAGTATTTGGTCCATTATTCCCATTTTTTGAATCATGGATACAAACCGGATATCAGCCTGACGTATCCCTGTCCGACTGCTGACAACATAAAGCAATAAATGCGCTTTGAGTAAATACTCCTGAATCATGGCAATATGCATGGGATTGGGGGAGTCACTGCCCTGACAATCGGCAAATTCGATATTGCCTGATGCGGTGTCTTCAGCGCACAGTTGAATTTCTATGTCTTTCACATATACAGCAAGGCTTTGATCCCCAACAAATTTTTGATGTTCTGAAAACTGATTGCCATCAAAGATATGCGTGGTTGAATCGTTTGAAATCATGGGTGAAATACGTTCATATCCTTTTAAATAGGACTCTAACAGCACAGTGTTTTGACTTCGTGAATCCTGTTCAATGCGTTTATCTGCTGAAAGCGTTTTCAATGCCTGGTTCAATGCCTGTCTGTCTTGTTCGTTGTGAATTTCAAATTGACCATTATCAGATTGCCATTGCGTATCTGGAAAAAGAACAAGTGCCTGCCTGATTTCTGTATTGATTTCATCACGATCTTTCATGATCAAAGTGGCTTTTAATTGTTCCCCTGTCCGGATACGTGTGACAATGGATGTTACCACTCCGGCTCCCCGTTTTAAGTAATCGCCATGAAATAATGAATTGGTAAATGTGCTTTTACCAGATTTAATGGCACCAATCACAGCCACACGAACCAATTCCTCGGCAAGTTGACGATCAATACCGCGCAGAGTATTTTCCCATTGCTTAAAGCGCAATTCAGACATGCTTGGAATCGCTTTTGTTTTTTCTACAAGCTGATACAGTGTCAGATTAATTTCTGTCAGACGTTTTTTGAATTGATTGTAATTTATTTCCATTATTTAATTCTCGAAAATAGACAATATCCGTATTCAGTACATGATTGATTAACCATCGTTTCAAAAAATCAAGAATTTCAAATTCAAAGACAGCATCGTTGATATCAAAATCTTTTGTAAATTTCATCGTTTTTTCAACAAAAAACCAATGTTCCTTCCGATGGGCTTCGATGCGAGGATGATTCTTTAAATAGATTTCCTCACACGAAAAGTGTTCATTCAGATAATCTCCCATTTCTTCAAGCACCTGCTGAATTTTAGATTTAACATTTCCAGTTTCGTAAATATGCTGAAGTTTATTAAGCATTTCAAACAATTTTTTGTGTTGCTTATCCACTTCAGGCACACCAACCTGATAAGCAACCTGCCATTTTAATTTTTCAGTCATGCTGTTGATTCCTTGACATTTATGTATAATAAAACTACTTCCATTCTTTTGCCATAGCGATATTTAAACATACGCCATTACAATAAATCACCGCATCAGACCATCCCCAAAATCGACGTTTGACAACCTCAATATCAACCAATTTTCCATAAATTCTGTTTTTAACATAATTCAGGGCCAATTGTCCATCCATAGTTGTTCTTTCAGGACATTGAACACCATCCAGTTTAATTTTCATTCGAGAACAAAACCATTGGTTATCAATCCATACAATAATTCGTTTACAATCAAAGACTTTGATACATCGCGCAGAGAAACTGCTTTCAGGCTGATGTTGGAGACATATTATCATACAAAAAGATAACAGGAAGCAAACAACTGTCGTCCACTTAATCATAGGATTTTTCCAACCAGTCTGTCAACAGGGGCGGATTGCCCAGGCATGTCGAAGTGGGACACCACTCACATTGCGCTTTTAATTCCACGCCGCTCTGAATCACTGAAACGGGTTTATCTTCAGAAACAACAATCACAATAACATTTTCGTATTGTGTGGTAAAACGAAGTGCTGAGTTAAAACGCGCGCCTCTGGCACGATCTTCATCAGGCACTGTAAAACCATCGAGAATACAGCCAAAAGCGGTTAATTCTAAATTAGTACTGATATGCAGTGCGCCATCAAGCTTTGAAAAAGATTTTGCCAGTTCAATATTATGAGTCAATCGAAGATCTAAGGGTGATGTTAAATGTTGGCCCGATATTTTAAGCATGGGTTGATTGTTATCTATAACCAGTGTGCATCCATGTTTTCCTGTTTCTGAATGATGAACAATTCTCTTTATACATTGATACAGCTTGTGCGTATTTTCATGCGGTTGAAGATTTAAGTCAAGTAAAAGTTCTTCAAATTGTACGAGATTGGCCTGATGTGTAAATGAATGATAACTTCCATCTCTGAAACTGCAAATTAAGTCACCATTGATTCTGATAAACCCATGCCCCACGCAAAAATGAGCTGTCAAACGATTGGAAGGAATCGCGTCACTACTGATAATCCCCACAACATGTTTGCCATCAGACACAAGTTTTCTTTGAGCATTCTCAACAGAAATTAATAATTTACGAATATGTTTGGCATTGGATAAGGTGGGCTGTTCTCTTTGTGAAAACTTGGCCATAAATTCAAGATGATTGATATCATGCGGCTCAATAAAACAAATTTCTCCCTGTGGCCACTGACCTTCTTCCCTCGTATTGGAAATATCCAGGACGGTATTGAGAATTTGATAAACTGGCATTTGCATATCCATGCCCGAACTTTCACTCAACAAGTCCATAATGTAATCATACACAGCTCGGGTAGCATAACCTGCAAGCACGTAACCTGAGGTACCGGAATGAATGGAGTGCGCGCTGATTACATCTTGAGACATGAGCCATACCGCATATTCCAGCCAACGTTCTGTGGGACCAATTGAGCATACATTGGGGTGATGTTCGGTAAACCACATTTGATAAAAAATTGATCGTGATGTCCCCCCATATGAAATCAATCCGGCCAATTGCAAATTTTTCTCAGGTAGTGGCTGATCCAGCACACTGAGACGAGACGCATGAATGGCATTTTCTCGCCAGTCCTGGCTGTCAATATATATTTCTTTGAGCTTGGGTTCATGACCCTGGAGTAGATTTTGGGGATCACAGATATGAACCGGTGCATTTTTACCTGTTGCAAATATCAGTGCAATACGGCTTTGTCCTGAGAATTGTGTAAGTCCTTCTTTAAGGCCATCATGGTAATGATAAGCAAACAATTTACTGATCTTGTTATAGAGATAAGCATTCATAGGAATCCATTTTGTTTTTTCAGTCCAATTAATTACATGCAATATGAATTGGAAGCTTTATAAAAAATGTTTATTGAAGCAACGTAAATATATCAGGCTGTAAAGGTTATAGTGTCAGTATTATGATCGTCTGATGAATAATGGTGCGGTTATCGCAATAAAATACAGGATTATCATGTTTTTAATCTTCAATAATATAGCCAACATGGCGTACATATGTCATAATTGATTTGATTTTTAAGCGTTGTTGCTGATTGTCAGCATCAAAAACCAGTGCAACGCCATTATTCACAGAACGAACAACTGTAGAATTCACCCGATATTGAGCCCGTCCATCACTATCAGCAAACGTCAGAATAATTTTTTGTCCGGCTGATAAAGCAGCGTCAGTTTTTACAAAAACACCGCCTTCACTAATATCCAAAACCAGTTCTCGACTGTGTGTTCCATCAACATCAAAACCAACGTAAAGGTGATCACATCGAAAACGCTGGTATTCACGTTTTTCCATAAACTCGAATTTTTCAAGTTGTCTGAATATGTATTTCTGTTGATCATCAGTTAATTTTTTTACTTTTTCAATAATTTGATCAACGAGTAATCCTGATGTGTTATTATTTTGGTCCTTGACCATTTAAAGATTCTCCTTATGAGAGATTTTTTTGATGTCGTCATGTTTCAGCATTGACAACAATTGGCCAAAATTTAGTATTGCGGCGCAACAAGCAGCGATTTATTCTTGATATAATTTTCAGCATCTTTTCTTCCCAGATCATAAGTTTTTTGTATTCCTTCCGGATCAGTATAATCCCACTTTTTGACATGAATGGGTCTTGATGGTTGCACGTAGATCCTGTTTTTCACATGATGCAATTTATTTATGGGATAATTTCTTGTAAGAAGCACCAGCACTTTTTGATTGGATGTATTGATAATTCGAGCTGGAACATTGTCAACCAAACCGCCATCAAACACAGGTTTTCCATCTCTTTTGAGAAAAGGAATGACTGGGGGCGTACACGATGATTGTAAAATAAGGTCTGTCAAATCTTTTTTACGCGGACAGGATTTTACAGATATCACTTTTGCCTTGTATCCCAGTAGGACTGGAAATTTAGGATGTAATGGCTCAAACAATAATTTTTCTAATGAATATGCAAAAAAACCAATTAATGCACCTGTAAATGCCCCCAGGCATTCAGGAGGGTATGATAATAGAACGCGAATATCAGGCGGAGATCGCTTGATTGCCTGAAAAGCCTTATCATCCAGTATGTTATTCAATGCTTCTAAATACATGTCATGATGTGGAAACAGGGGTTTGTGATTCAGCATATTTTCAATATACAGATTTTTTTTATTATTTCGGGCAATCTCCTTAAAAAACCGCATGCCTTCTTTTATACGATTTGCTGCGATCATACAAGCCATAGCCGCTCCGGCACTGACACCTGCAAAGACATTGGGCACAAATGAACAGGATTCAGACAATACCTCGTAAAAACCAACCTGCCAGAAACATCGGCATCCACCGCCTGAAAAGACAATGGCATTATATGGATTATTCTGTTTCATTATATGGTCCAATAAATAATAAATGCCGCAGCAATATATGAAAATGCTTCGATATAAGCCACGCCAACATTTGGAATTTCCTGATTGGCAATTTCATCAGTAATCTTTCGCGTTGGAAATAAAATTTTGTCAGTTAAAAATCGAATGATTGGTAACAACAACAAACCAATGGCAGAAATAAATATAAAACGCGGTAAATCACTTTGCCATGATTCAAAATCCCCCTCAGCTGACAGCCCGACAATAATCCCCATTGCAATCAACGCGCCAGCAAAGCTGACACCCGCAGCAACGTTATCACGTTCAATTTCCTCATGAATACAGTATGGGGTGATCAAGTTATACATCCAGCCGGCCAAAATAAGCATAAATTGTCCAATAGACCAGAATGCAATTGCGGTCCAGACATTACCACCTTCTCCAGAAATGGCCCCATAAATAACAAGCCCTGATGAAATACTTACACCGCATGAGACAGCACCAGTCCCCTGATTTTGATCACGGATCAATTCGTCAATCACATTAAAATGCCTCAGGATCAGTCGGTCACAAACAAACCACGAGAGGTTTATCAATACAACGGCACATAAGCCATAAATAAATAGATCAATTAAATCAGCAACCAACCCCTGACTGGGGCCTACAACACTTCCTCCCAACGCAAAGACCAGACCGGCATAATATCCAACAACAGATAGTGCCAGTGCCGGATTATCTTTTTCAACCAGTTCGTCATTTAAATCATATGTGCGATGAATCAGGTCATAAACTTTTTTACCAATAAAAAAAATTAAATAAAAAAAGATAATTAGTATAAAGGATGTCAGAATTTTGTCAATAATCATTGGCGTCCTCCTTTAAATTATGGAAAAATGATGGTTGGCGTAATTATTTACCAAACCCCATACTTCTGGAACGAAAACCACTTCGTGTCCTTCCAATGCGTTTTTTGTTATCAAACCGATCGGATACCCGCCCCAAAAAGGAAGATTTTTTTTTGTTTTCACGTGTCATGCGACGTTCATAGAATGATGGCTTGAGATTTTTTGTGTATGTTCCTTTTGTACCATATTGGTTACTTCGACCAAAAAAAGGTCTTCTATCATTGCGATAGCGATGATAGTCATCATAGTCATACCGATAAACAGGGCCGGTAAAGAATCCCAGAACATCGGTAAACATACGATATTTTCCATAAAATTCCCAAAAGGAATTCCCATTGGCATCCTGACGCCATTGACCATAATTGGCGTCGCCAACAAACGCATAGCCAGGAGGCGCGACATGATTGTTTAATTGTCCATCTTTTTTTGCTGCCAGGGTCATGCCCAAAAAATTTTCGTTTTGACGATAATATTGCTCGGAAACTTCCTCCCAATTTGTGACCCATGAATTTTTGAGTTGAACAATCTTGTATTTATGAAAATAATGTGTAAAAACATTGCCATCCTGTTTCATGTCTTCAAGGATAATCGAAAAGGAGGGAACATCTTTTAACTGATCTTTCAAGCGATCTACCGGATTATTGTGTGATGTCCCACATCCTGAAACAAACAACAGGATCATGAATCCCAATATATTATGGATGTATTTCATGATATCTTCCTCTTACACTGATTAACAAAAAATGCAGTTTACGAAACCGGCTTTTGCCATTTAATGTTCATGCCGGCATTTTGCAGCAACCGAATACCTGTTTCAATATTGACGCCAACAGTATCAATACTATGAGAGTCATCGCCTGGAACAATGGATATTCCCATTGACTTCACAAATTGCAAAATACAATAACTGACATAAGGTTCATCTGCGCCTTTGATTAATGCCCTGAGATTGAAATCAAGTATCATTTTTTTAGAACGTATCAGGGCTAAATTTCGAAGAATTCGTTTTGAAATTTCGGGCTCTTCCAAATGCATTCTATAGCAAGGATCAAAAAGCCGAATCACATCAAAATGACCGATCACTTTGGGCGATAGCTCTTTAATCATTTCATACTGAATATCAAAATAACGTGCATATAAAGGGATAATCCCTCCGGCATGTTTGATTGCTTTTTCATAAAATTCCGGTGAATAATCAAAGTTGATATCATCCACATGATGCACAGACCCAACCACATAATCGGGCTGATATTTCTGAATCAGGAATTTCACATGTTTGATATAACCAGAATAGGCTTCAGATTCAAACCCGACAAACAATTGAATGTCATTTTGATATGTTTTTTGTAAAGCTCTCGCCTTAACCATATATTTGGCAAATTGTTGATTCAACACTTCATAATCCAGACAAGCATCAATTTCGTCCTGATATCGCAATCCATTGTGTGGGGGAGGGATATGCTCTGTGATTCCCACCCATTGAAACCCTTTATCAATATAAGCTTTAACAAAATCTTCAAGCCTATCTTTTGCATGATAGCAAAATTCACCGCTATGGCCGCCATGAATGGATACTTTTGGTATACTCATTTTATTAATTGCATTATATTTTTTGTCATGCTCACAGGGTCACCCATGATTCGGAGTTTTTTTTGCCGGCTGCTTTTTCCGGATAAAATTTCAATATGAGATTTGGGAACGTGCAACGTTTTTGCCAAAAACTGAATACACATTTTATTTGCCGCGCCATCAACCGGTGGTGCCTTGAGTTTTATTTTCAAGCAATTGTCAATGATCCCCACTATTTTGTTCATAGCGGATCGCGGCTGAACACTTACAAGTAGATCAATATTGTCATCGTGCGACTGAATAAAATTCATACAATGGCATCCATAAGTTCATCCTGAGAAATCGTCGCAGTCCCAACTTTCCCAACAACCAGGCCCGCCGCTGAGTTGGCGAGAGATGCGGCCTCTCGATAACCTGCACCCGCGGCCAAAGCCAGTCCCATCACAGATATAACAGTATCGCCAGCACCGGAAACATCAAATACCTGCCTGGCACGGGTTTCAATGTGATAAGGAGGTTTTTCGGGTTCAAACAAAACCATACCATCCTTACCACATGTAATCAGCAGTCCTGGCAGACCAACGTTTTCCATCAGGCTTTGACCGGCACAAATGAGTGTTGACATATCTGTAATATCCATATTGGCAGCCAGTGCAGCTTCCTTGCTATTGGGTGTAATGATACTGGCACCGCGATATTTTTCATAATTGAATCCTTTAGGGTCAACCATTACCAGTTTGTTATGGTCTTTTGCCAGCTTCATGATTGCTTTCAGCATTTCTGGTGTCAATAACCCTTTACCATAATCGGAAACAATTATTACATTCATAGATTCAATACAACTGGAAATATTTTTTGTGATCAAATCCACCATGTTGCTGTTGACTGGATGAGCGCTTTCCCTGTCGATGCGAAGTACATGTTGTTGTGATGCCATAATTCGGGTTTTAATTGTGGTTGCGCGTGTTTTATCCAATGCCAGCCCACTGATATTTGCACCAACATCTTCAAACATTTTTTTCAATCGTTTGCCATTTTCACCTGAGCCATAAGTACCAATGATCGTAACATCAGCTTTCAACGCAGCCAAATTATTAACCACATTGCCTGCGCCGCCCAATGTCGCATTATCACGTTTAACAGCAACAACTGGCACAGGGGCTTCAGGTGATATGCGATCGACTGTACCCCAGACATATTCATCAATCATGCAATCGCCAATGACAAGCATTCGACAATTGGAAAATTGACCAATCCAGTTTTTCATAATGTTCCTATTCCTTAAAAACGAGTTTTCCACCCAGATGGCCTGCAATACCAGCGGCACCAAGCATGATAAAATAAAATATTAGATACAGCCAGCAGATATCGCCATTGGATTGCGTAACACTATGATCAAAAATGCCCCATAAAGTCAAAATTATTGACATTGCAAAAACAACACCGCCGCATGTCAATTTTGTAATAAATAAATTTGTGTATGTTCCGCCATAACGTTCATTCCATTCAACGTATCCGGTAAAAAGCACAACAGGCATGGCCAAAGCAACAAATACTGTGTTATAAAAAGCGGCAAGCCCAACATTGCCGGATCCAAACATAATTGACAACAAAACAAACAGCACCGCTGCGGGAATAACACCATTGGGGATATGGACGCTGATTGGATGTAGATGATGTGCAATAACATTTTCAGAAATTAACTGATAAATTTTTGTCATAAGTGTTTCTGGCACTTCTGTTTGAGGCATTTGTTTTTGAGGTTCTGTTTCTTGCGATGAAGAAACTGGTTCATCGTCAAGTTTTACAAACTTTGATTTATCTGCACCACAAACAGGGCAGTTATCAGGTGGTTCCGCACCTTTATGAACATACTTACATACAGTGCATTGCCATTTCGTTTCTGTCACTGTTGAAGAAACTTCTTCAACGACTTCAACAAACTGTTCTTTTGATGCACCACAAACCGGACATTTGTCAGGTGCTGTCTCTCCTTTGTGAACATAACCGCAAACTTTGCATTTCCATTTTTTCATGATTTATTAACCTCCTTAATATATTAATGTTAAATTCAAAAAAATAACTGATAAATTAACTATTTTTTTCCTTTGACAAATCTTTGAGCATTTCTTTAATCTGATCATTTACTTTTTTTAAGTCTTTTTGAATAGGGGCACTGAGCTTCTTAAATAAAAAATCATCAATTTCACCCTTTTTGTTCATTTTTTCGAATCGCTTGATTTCTTTTAGCATGAACGCTCTTTTTTCATTTAAACCATTTTGAAATCCAAGCTTTATACCACGTTTTTCACCACGTTTTTCACCACGTTTTTCACCAATTCCAACCAGTTGTTTGTATGCCAGTGTTTCTTCTAATTTTGGTAAATTTTCAATCATTTTAAGAACCTCCTCATAATTAACGTCAGGAAATCTTACCAATAGCCAATTAATAAATGCCTTTTCAAAATTTTCTTTTGCAGTTTTTGGCAATCGGCTTTTTTTTATTTGTTGATACCATGTCTTTGATTGAGATTTCAATGTTTCTAAATCGTTTTCAAGTAAAGGCTTGAAAACAGCTACTAATGGATGTTTGGGAGTGTGTTTTTCCAGTTCTTTAATATAATCCTTTAAATAAACAATTCTAAGATATTTGTTTCTAGTTTTTGATAAAGAATACCAGGGATCTGTCTTTGGATCCAAATTTTTATCCAGGAATATTATGATTCCCCGCACTTTACAATTTGAGTGGGTCATTGCAAATAATGCCATTTCCATTATCGTTCTGTGATAAATATTTTTATCTTTTTGCCCCTGAAATTCCATAATATATGTTGGTTCTTTTGGATTTTTGGGTGTTAATACGCCATCAGTACGTCGTTCAAACTCCTTTAGCGTAACAGATTCCATAGAATAAGATGTTCTGTTTTTAATATTTGCGCAGTTGAATAGATATTTTGGGTATGCGGTAAATATTTTATAGATTTCTTTATCAGTTTTCACGAAAGCTCCATTCCAGTTTAATTGGTTGTGATAAATGCTGAACTTTTCATTTGAAATTTACTTAACTATTTTTTTCCTTTGACAAATCTTTGAGCATTTCTTTAATCTGATCATTTACTTTTTTTAAGTCTTTTTGAATAGGGGCACTGAGCTTCTTAAATAAAAAATCATCAATTTCACCCTTTTTGTTCATTTTTTCGAATCGCTTGATTTCTTTTAGCATGAACGCTCTTTTTTCATTTAAACCATTTTGAAATCCAAGCTTTATACCACGTTTTTCACCACGTTTTTCACCACGTTTTTCACCAATTCCAACCAGTTGTTTGTATGCCAGTGTTTCTTCTAATTTTGGTAAATTTTCAATCATTTTAAGAACCTCCTCATAATTAACGTCAGGAAATCTTACCAATAGCCAATTAATAAATGCCTTTTCAAAATTTTCTTTTGCAGTTTTTGGCAATCGGCTTTTTTTTATTTGTTGATACCATGTCTTTGATTGAGATTTCAATGTTTCTAAATCGTTTTCAAGTAAAGGCTTGAAAACAGCTACTAATGGATGTTTGGGAGTGTGTTTTTCCAGTTCTTTAATATAATCCTTTAAATAAACAATTCTAAGATATTTGTTTCTAGTTTTTGATAAAGAATACCAGGGATCTGTCTTTGGATCCAAATTTTTATCCAGGAATATTATGATTCCCCGCACTTTACAATTTGAGTGGGTCATTGCAAATAATGCCATTTCCATTATCGTTCTGTGATAAATATTTTTATCTTTTTGCCCCTGAAATTCCATAATATATGTTGGTTCTTTTGGATTTTTGGGTGTTAATACGCCATCAGTACGCAGTTCAAACTCCTTTAGCGTAACAGATTCAATAGAATAAGATGTTCTGTTTTTAATATTTGCGCAATTGAATAGATATTTTGGATATGCAGTAAATATTTTATAGATTTCTTTATCAGTCTTCACGAAAGCTCCATTTTATTTTAATAGATTGTGTTAAATGCTGAAGTTTCCATTCTTACGCCATTCCCATTTGTTTTTCCAGACGTTCAATTTCTTTATATATGTTTTGACGATCCTTTTCGGACAAATTGGGATCGGTCAATTTTTTGTTTAAAGAAAGCAATATCATTTCAGCCCGATAATCATTGCATGTATATTGGATTGAATTGTCTTTCATTGTATCATTACCTTCAAAAAAAGATCTCCGCGTAAACCTGATGGTAATATTTTTCCCTGTCCTTGTAAGCGTAAAAATGAACCATCACGCATCCCCGGCGGGACTGTTATCCGGAATAATTGATCGTGAAATCCCCAGGGAATATTCACTGTTTTACGCACTCCATGAACGGATTCATAGGGCGTTATAGAAATGCTTGCATATAAATGATCTGCATTTGTTCCGCCAATTGGCCGAATAACCTGCAAATGGGGTGTCCGACGTCGGATTGTTTTGCTTTTGATTTTTTTAGATACTTCGGAAATTGGTATATCAGACATAATTCGCAGTAAAATGATTCCCGAAATAAACCCGCCAATATGCGCCCACCATGCAATCCCACCAATTTGACTGTTACTGCCAGCGGCACTGATTACCTGAATCACAAACCAGATGCCCAAATATATAAATGCTGGAATTTCAATAAAATACGGGATAATAATAATCGGTATCAGTGTCAATATTCTCGCGCCTGGATGAAGAATAAAATAAGCCCCCATTACCCCGGCTATGGCACCACTGGCACCGATTGTTGGTGTTGGTGAGAAATAATTGGTCAATATGTGGGCAAGCCCGGATGCCATACCGCATAACAAATAGAACATCAAATAACGTATTGAACCAAAATGATCTTCAACATTATCCCCAAATATGAACAATGTCCACATGTTGGTCAACAAATGCCAGAAGCCCCCATGCAAGAACATGAATGATACCAATGAAAACAACTGCTGCGAAAGTGTAAAGTGCATGGATAATTCAGGCATTGAGTACCTTGCCGGCAGCAAACCATACAGATAAATCAGACCCTCTTCCAGAGGGCCATAGGACATTTGTATGCCATAACAACAAATATTGATGCCAATCAATGCATAATTAACAACTGGTAAGCATTGAGACTGGATGGTATCGCGTATTGGAAACATGGATCATAAAGATTCCCTGAACCGATCTTCTATTTCAATTTTACTGTTCATCTTTAAGCGTTTAATCCAGTCATCAAAAAAGCGACTTTCACGTTTTTGGCGAATTGTATCCTTGACTGACATCAAGGCCTCTTCAAATTCTTTTTCTTCAGGCTGCTTACGATCTTTCAGTCGAATAACATAATATCCTTTATACCCCTTATATACTGTATATCCAACAGGATTACTCAATGTCAGTTCAAATGCCGCGTTATTGATTTCATCTTCCTGGCCAATTTCAGGAATCGCCTCATTTCTTTTAAAGTATCCAGTACTGGTAAAAGGATATTCTGCTTCAGCCATTGCTGTCTGAGTCAAGGATGATTCCTTTTGTGATGTTTGCGTTGATGATTCAGTATCGCTCACTGTTGTAATAGATTTTAAGCACTTCAAGGCATCGTTAAATGCATATTTCAATTGTCTGTCTTTGCGAAAATCTTTTTCAACCCGATCCTGCACAACAACCAGTTTTTGAACAAAGGGTTCCTGTTTTTCAAGTAACTGGATAATATAATATCCCTTATCCAGGCTGACAATATCACTGATTTGATTATTTTCCAGTTCAAAGGCTTTACGTGCAAAGGAATACCTATCCCTGAACAATGTTGTTGGACCACGGCGGCCAAAAAAATCAGTAACAACAGCAGAGAGTCCACTGGCTTTTGCTGCCACAGTAAGGGAATCATCATAAATCGTATCGTAAAAAGTTTCAGCAGCATCATAGGCCCGGTTATCAACTTCTTCATCAATGAGTATTTGACGAATTTCCGAGGTAGCACCACCAAGCGTTAAAGCAACAGCTTCATTTACATTTTCAACTTTAATGATGTGCCATCCAAATGAAGTGCGAACCGGTTCACTGATTTCACCGGCTTTCATAGAAAAAGCCTTGTCTGAAAAAGGCTTGACCATATCTTCGTGTTTAAATGAACCCAGATAACCCCCTCGATCTTTACTGGGACCTTCTGAAAATTCTTGCGCCAGTTTGGCAAAATCTGCATCTTTTTCTTTGGTTTTCTCGTATATTTCATTGGCGCGTGCTTTCACTGCAGCATCGGTTTCAGAATCGGCCGCGGCATCAGCTTTGAACAAAATATGTCTGGCTTCAACTGTTTTGGGAGATTCAAAATCGCTTTTGTGGGATTCATAATACATTTCAATACGTTCATCACTGATGGTGATATCGGATTTATAGTTTTCTTTTGCAAATAAGACATAAGCAACCTTGATTTCCAACTCAGTTTGATAATTATCTTTATTGGCTTCGTAGTAGGCTTCAATCTCTTCAGGGGTTGGGGAAATGTCTGTATAGCTGTCTGATTCAAACGTAACATAATCAAGGTTTACCATTTCATTGTTATAGTCAAACCATTCTCGTGCTTCAATATCAGAAACTTTAACACTGCCCATAACCAATTCTCTTAGTTTTCCAAGCAGCAGGGATTGTCGCTGAGATGTTTCAAATTGCTCAGGGGACATTCGATTCCTTCTTAACACGTTAATATAATAACGATTATCAAAGATGCCATCTTTTTGAAAATACGAAATAGATTGAATGGATTTCGCCAATTCTTCATTGGTTACGCGAACATTCAAACGCCTGGTCTCCTGAAGAATTAATTCTCTTTCAATCAATGTATTGACAACTTGTTGTTTAATATTGAGCGCGTCTAACATTGATTCATTAAAGCTGTCTCCAAACTGGCGTTTATATCCTTCGATTAAATTGTTGTATGCATCGTAATATTGATCAATTGTAATGACATTGCCGTTGACTTCTGCCACGCGATTTATTTTTTCATCACGAAAGGATCCGACACCCCAAAATACAAACACAATAACGATTGCACTTAATACAAGCTTGATAACCCATGATGTTGCATGCTTGCGCATTAAATAAAGCATTGATTCAACCTCTTTGTTTATGTACGATTTCGTACCATTGTTTAATTAATTATTATATTCAATATTGATTTATGAATATGATTACCTTAACGTTAAATAGATTTATTTATCATTTGGCATAAAAAAGGTCAATTGTTATTTATAAAATTAGCCGAAGTAGATATTCGCATTTTTCAGTCTAAATTTCACAGTGAGAATCGCACTTGTGCTTTCGGTTTACTTGTTCAGAAAAAGAAAACAAATTATGGACTTTTATTATTCATGCCTGTATATTGAAATGAGTGTAACCAAAATAGCCGGTATATACAATTTGCTCATCATTTTTTTGAACCAGGATTACACAGAAGAAGATGAATAAGATGATTAAAAGACAGTGTTTATTTCATCTTATTCATCTTTTTCAGTGTAATCCTGGTTCAAAAAATGGTGAGTGATAATTTAAATTCCGTCCATTTTGGTTACACTCTATTGAAATTATGGACAGTTAGGGGAATATTCATAAAACACTTTTGGCTTTTTTATTAGAATCAGAATTTACAAAATTTTTGATATTTAAATGTATCGGAAAAACAAAATCCTGATTTATATTGGTTCAAGTGCAATGCCGCTTGCTAACGCGCGCGGCTCTGAATTTTTCGGCAGCTTTTAGTCTGAGCCGCGCACGTTAGCAAGCGGGACTGTATTTGAAGCAAATATCAAACAGGACTTCCGAAGATGCACAAAAATTAGGCTAATTTAAAATTTGCCCGAAGGGCACTATGTTCTATAACAACTCTATTATTTCTTAATTAATTCTGGAAATTTATACATAACCACGGAAAGAAGGTCATGAATCAACAATTAAACGCCTACATTTCATCCGAACATACCATTCAGTTGGAATGGGATATCAGCAACGATCGTATTCCCAAAGCTTCGATCAACTTACAGGATGAGATATTTTCAATCTTCAGTAACGATAAAAAAGACTGGCTTTTGCGCCTCGGATTGAGCGATCCACTTGTGAGTTTGTCGCCATCATTAACTTTTCTCAGACAAATCTCTCAGTGTTTTACGCAACACCTGCGAAAAACATCTGAACTGGAATTACTTCGAGACAATATCACGCTCATATTGCCTGAATCAGATCGAGCGATCTTGCTGGATCAAGTTCCAATGATACCTGGATCAGAATATATCAATGATGAATTCCTTGATGTATGTTGGGATAAGCTCCACAATTTTTTTGTATCCTCAATTCGCAATTATACTGGAAGTGTTGAGTCATTTTTCCAAACCTTTCAATCAGATATTCATTTAATTGGCCGCATCTATTTTCATCTGGTTGAAAACAAACAGGCAGATAAACCTTTTGCCTTTTTAGTGACATATTCAACCCGATTGAATACGCAAGGAAAATCCAGACATTTGCCGCTCAAATATGCACTTCAGGAATATGGGAATGATCAGGACAAACTGATGGATCTGCTCACAACAGTCTATCGAGCGGCTGAAAACAGTTCCCTGATTACTGAAATGATTGAAACAGGTGAACTGTTTCATCCCCTTGCCTGGACACCCAAAGAAGCCTATACTTTTCTAAAGGAAATTCCATTGTATGAAGAATCCGGTATCTTGTGCAGAATTCCCAACTGGTGGAAACCAAAAGGGTCATCCTCAAAACTGTCAATCAGTCTGGGCGAAAAAAAGCCTTCGCTTTTGGGAATGGATGCGATTTTGAATTTCAATGCCAGAATACTCATTGGCGGACTTGAGTTAACGCCTTCAGAAGCAAAAAAATTATTGGCAGAATCTGAAGGGCTGGCATTTCTCAAAAATAAGTGGATCCCTGTGGATCATGATAAGCTCAAACAAACCCTTGAGGCATACGAAAAAGCCAAAAAATTGATGGATGAAGGTCTGACCATTCGTGAAGCCATGCAGTTTCAACTGAACCCGCATAAATTAATTGATATTCAAGACGTTGATGACGAACAGATCAGCATTTCCAATGGTAAATGGTTTGAATCTGTCATGAATAAGTTGAAAAATCCGGATATTACCGCCAAAGTCAAGCTTCAATCGGGTTTTAAAGCAAACCTTCGAGAATATCAGAAAAATGGGCTGAATTGGCTACATTACCTTCACCAACTAAACTTTGGCGCATGTCTGGCAGATGACATGGGATTGGGAAAAACTGTTCAGCTTCTGGCATTCCTGAATGCAATCAATAAAGGAAAGCATCAAGCCCCCTGTCTGCTTATTTTACCGGCCTCCTTGATTACCAACTGGATAAATGAAATTCAGCACTTTTATCCGAAATTGAAATATTTTGTTGCACATCCTGGATTTCATCCATCAGGCTTTTCTCCTGAGCAAAAATTGAATGAAATACAAACCTTTGATCTGATCATCACAACCTATGCACTATCTTATCGATATGAATGGCTTCAATCCACTTGCTTTCGATATATTATTCTTGATGAAGCCCAGGCAATCAAAAATCCGAACACCAAGCAAACGAAAGGGATCAAAAAACTCAACGGCCGCAATCGGATTATTATGACAGGTACGCCCATTGAAAATCGTCTGGGTGATTTATGGTCATTATTTGATTTTCTCAATCCGGGGCTTCTGGGAACAAAAAAGGAATTTTCAGAATTTATCAAGGGCTTAAAAAATTCACCTCAGGGTTTCAAACGTCTCAGACGAATCATTCGTCCTTATATTTTGAGACGCTTGAAAACCGATAAATCAATTATTTCGGATCTGCCAGACAAGGTTGAAATGAAAACCTTTGCCGATCTTTCGAAAAAACAAATCGTTTTGTATCAAAAAATTGTTTCAGACATTGAAAAAAGCATTAAAAAAGCTGAAGGCATCCAGCGCAAAGGAATTATTCTATCGGCCTTGATGAAATTCAAACAGCTTTGCAATCATCCGGATCAATATCTTGGCATTGACACCTATGAAGAAAAACACAGCGGCAAATTTTTACGATTAAAAGAAATCTGCGAAACCATATTTGAAAAACGAGAACGTGTATTGGTGTTCACACAATTTAAAGAAATTACAACGCCACTGGCAAATTTTTTGTCCACTATTTTTCATCGACAGGGTTTGGTCCTTCATGGCAGCGTATCTGTGAAAAAAAGAAAAGCACTGATTGATCAGTTTCAAGGGGACAACTATGTGCCATTTATGGTATTGTCATTAAAAGCGGGAGGCGTGGGACTTAATCTAACCCGTGCCAACCATGTTATTCATTTTGATCGATGGTGGAATCCTGCAATTGAAAATCAGGCGACAGACAGGGCCTTTCGAATTGGTCAGAAAAAAAATGTGATGGTTCACAAATTCATTACACGCGGAACCATTGAAGAAAAAATTAATCAGATGATTGAAGACAAGAAACAGCTTTCCAATGATATAATAGAATCGGCGGGAGAGGCTTGGATTACAGAAATGAATAATCACGAAATAATGGATATGTTTCGCTTGAAATTATAACACCCCCTTTTTTTATTGGAGGAAGATATGGGTTATTTTCGATTTCCAAAATATGTCAGTGTTGCAGAAAAAAAAGCATCTGCAACAAAAAAACGCAACATGCTTAAAAAAAAAGATCCATCCATTCAACCAGTGATCGTTCAAGGCAGAACCCTTGCCAAAACCTGGTGGGGAAAGGCGTGGAACGATAATCTGACCAAATATGCCGATTTTGAAAATCGCGTGGGAAGGGGACGAAGCTATTTGAGACATGGTGCAGTGCTTGATTTAAAAATCAAGGAGGGAGAAGTTGCGGCACTGGTGCAGGGTGGAGATTATGAACCTTATGAGATTCAAATTGCGATTCAAAAGATTTCAAAATCCACATGGAAGGATATCAAATCATCATGCGTGGGCAAAATTGAATCTTTGCAGGAATTGTTACATGGCAAATTTCCAAAAGATCTGGCTGATATTTTTACATCAAAAAATTCGGGATTGTTTCCTGCACCTAAAGCAATTAATTTTTCCTGTAGTTGTCCGGATTGGGCCTCCATGTGCAAACATGTCGCAGCAGTGCTTTATGGCATTGGCACCCGGTTTGATGACGATCCCATGCTTTTTTTTAAGCTCAGGGGGGTTGATGGCAATGAACTGGTTGCACAGGCGGTAAAAGAAAATACCAATCAATTACTGGAAAGGGCAAAAAACAAATCAAAACGTGTTATAGACGATATTGATATATCTGATGTTTTTGGTATTGACATGGAATCCGCACCGGATAGTTCTGTTCAAAAGCCGGATAATTCTGTTCAAAAACTTTCTAAGAAAAAAAGTCTGAAGTCTAAGGTCAATAAGAATCGTCTGAAAAACAAAACCACAGAAAAAAAGCGACCCAAAAAGAAAATTCAAAAAAAAGCTCCTGTAACAAATCAGCAGAAAACCACGAAACAATCACAGGTAAATGAATTGGATATAATTCTAAAAGTGATCAAACGAAGTCGAAAAGGCATTGATATTTCTACCTTGCAAAAAAGAACAGGTATTGATGACAAACAACGTCTGTATAATGCTGTTTATAAATTGTATGAAAAGAACAAAATTTCACGCATTGGGCGTGGTGTTTATATTGCAAATGAAAAAAAATCATGTTAAGGTTTATAATCATACATGAAATAAGACTTTATCCCATTCATTGACCGGATAGAGTCGAAACTGATCAACAATATTTACATGTCCTTCTGTCCAATTTAAACATTTTCCTGATTTCACTGGCAACGAAAAATTTACGTTGCTAAAAACCTGCCATTAAAGGAGTTGTTATGCAAGTCATAACTACGCATCGAAATACAGATTTTGATGCACTGGCCTCAATTGTTGCAGCCATGCCTATGTTTCCTGATGCACAGGTTATGTTACCTGGAAGCATAAACCCCAATGTCAAGGCTTTTTTGTCCATTCATAAAGATATTTATGGTTTTCACCCAAAACGAAAAGTTAACCTTGATGAAGTCACAGAGCTTATTGTTGTCGATACCAACCAATGGTCTCGCATTCCCCGACGTCTTCAGCCATTGAAACATCGCACAGATCTTAAAATTTATGTATGGGACCATCATGAACAGGCTGGTGATATCAAAGCGGACTTCAGTTGTCAGGAACCTCTGGGTGCCAATATTTCTCTGATACTTAGAAAAATGCGAAAAGACAAGTACCCATTGACCCCGATGAATTCAACCCTCATGCTCATCGCATTATACGAAGATACCGGTCATCTGACTTACCCGTCAACAACCCCTGAGGATGCCTATACCGCTGCATATCTCCTGGAACAATGCGCCGATTTAAATATTTTGGGTACGTTTCTCAGTCCGGCTTATGGTGAAAAACAAAAAGAAATTCTTTTTGAAATGTTAAAAAATCCTAAAAAACAAAATATTAAAGATTTCAGTGTCTGTTTTAGTGTTCAAAAAATATCCGGGCATGTGGATCGTCTGAGTCTTGTGGTGCAGCTTTACAGAGAGATAATCAATGTCGATGCAGCCTTTGGCATCTTTATTCGTGATGAAAGCCGTTGTATCGTTATTGGCCGAAGCAATCGTGAGGAACTGAATATTGGTTCAATCATGAAAAGCATTGGTGGTGGTGGACATCCAGGAGCGGGTTCAGCGATGCTCACATCAACAAATCCTGAGACTGTTAAAAAGATGATTATTGAACTGATTGAGGGAAATCAGCAATCTTCAGTAATCATCGCAGATCTGATGTCTTTTCCTGTTTTTTCCATTCCATCAAGCACCAAAATGGATGAAGTGGCAAAAATTCTTGAAGATAAAGAATGCAAGGGCTTGCCGATTATCGACGATGATAAAATGGTCGGCATTATTTCTCGTCGTGATTTTGTCAAACTCAAGAAAAAATCTCAGTGGAAAGCACCTGTGAAAGCATTTATGAGCCGTGATATTAAAACCATTGCACCGAACAGCAGTCCCCTTCTGGCTGCAAAAATCATGGTGAAATACGATATTGGTCGATTACCTGTTGTTGACCATCATGGAAACACCATTGGAATTGTAAGCCGGTCGGATGCCATGATGTATTTCTACGATTTACTGCCTGAATAATAATGGTTATTCGCTTTAATTTCGTTCAAGTTCATTATTTTGAGGCAAAAAGACGAAAATTGTGCAACATTTGATAAGCAATCTCAAAAATTATGACTTCAAAAATTAGGAATGCTCGAAAAATAAGTTCCTCATTTAATTTATTGAATTCCCATTTTTGAACCTGGATTACACTGAAGAAGATGAATTAAAAGTGTTTGATTTCATCTTATTCATCTTCTTCAGCGTAATCCAGGTTCAAAATGAATAGAATTGACTCTTTCAGAAATGAGGAACTTATTTTTTGAGTTTTCCTTAGAGGATTAAGGTAACTGCAATATGTTAGAAAAACATGAATTACATAAGATCAAAAATAAATTTCGAGATTATCTTTTTAAAATCAATATTGATCCTATGAAACCTCAAGATTTTGATTTTCTTCTTGTTTATCCAGAGACAAATGAAATTTCTGAATTATTAGACCAATTAGATGACTTAAAAAAATGCCTTGATAGTTTTAGACCTTTAGACCCGTTTCATCTAAACAAATTAGAAAAAGCGTGGGATATTGCCTATACATATGACAGCAATAGAATTGAGGGAAATACTTTAACCCTCCAGGAAACAGCTTTAGTAATTGAAAAAGGTTTAACTGTAAAAGGCAAACCTTTAAAAGATCATATAGAAACAATAAATCATAAAGACGCCTTAGATTATATTAAAGAAATCGTTGAGACTAAAACACCTTTCACTGAAGAGATCCTACTTACTATACATAGAATTATTTTACAATCCATTGATCGCTACAATGCAGGATTATACAGACAGGATCGTGTGCGTATTCAGGGGAGTCAACACATTTGCCCTAATCCTTTAAAAGTACCTGAATTAATAAAGAGTTATTTTATGTTTTATCAGAATAATAAGAATAAAGTTCATCCTGTAATACTGGCTGCTGATATGCATCAAAAACTTGTGAATATTCACCCTTTCTTAGATGGTAACGGCAGAACAGCCAGACTCATTATGAATCTTATTTTACTCCAAAATGGTTTTCCTATAGCAAGTATATCAAGCAAGGAAAGAGATAAGTATTATGATACTTTAGAATTAGCACATATCCAAGGTGACATATTTGAGTTTCAAAGAATGATTATCATAGAAGTAAAAAAATCTCTCTTTGAATTTTTAAAAATGATTTCAACACCTAAAGAAGATGATAAAGGCGACTATTTTTATCGTAAAATAGCCCCTTATATATGAAAAGAGATGAAGACATAAGAGTAATACGTTTTTTAATACCAAAATGAGAGTTCTAAGCGTGTGAATAATGCTGCCAGTAATGGTTGGAACTGAAACAAGCTCCCCAGGTAAAAAGGGATTATTATTGGGATCGGCATTTAACTTACCCGGGTTTTAAATATTTTTTTACAGGCTGCCTTTATCAGAAGTTTATAAGGATTATCAACCTGACTGATATATTTCTCACCTTTCAAATAAAGGGATTCTGTTTTGATCTCATTTATTTTTTCAGTGGGAATATTCAAAGGATTTTTATCCAAAATAACAAAATCTGCGAATTTACCTTCTGTCAATGTGCCCCTGAGCTTTTCATCAAAGGATAACCTTGCAGCGTGATTTGTATGCATTCTTAAAGCATCTATAACTGAAACGCTTTCATCAGGATTCGGATGATTGCAGGCGCAGTATATGCCAAATATGGGATCAGGGTATGTGCATGGCGCATCAGAGCCACTTGCAGCGATAATGCCTGCATCATACATGCTTTTTAAAGGAATGAGCATTTTGGCTCTTTCACCAAGAATTTCATTTATGTATGCCATTGGTTCTTCACGCCACTTAAGGAAAGGCGTTTGAAGTGCAATATGAATGCCCAGCTTTGCAGCCCTTTCGATACTTTTTTGGGTCATTAAGTCGGCGTGGATAATGATATGTCTGTGGTCATCACGCCCAAAATCTTCCAGAGCTGTTTCATATCCATTAATGGCCTGCTCAATGGCTGCATCTCCAATGGCATGGACAGCAATTTGTAATCCTGCCCGATTTGCCTGTATCATAAAATTATTCACTTCTTCCTGTGAATAGAACAATACCCCACGATTTTTAGAATTATTCGAATAAGGCGCATTTAAGGCAGCATCCATAGATCCCAGGCATCCATCCAAACCATTTTTAAAACATCCGCCAATACGTGTTAACCGCCTTTTTACTACTTTTTGAATATCCATTGTTTGAAAAAATATTCTGAATTCCAGTGGAAGCGCGAGAGATGCGGTTCGGGTGACATCAATATCAATATCCATCGGAAATCCTACACCTTCAGCCGCATGAACTAAATTTATCCCCATTTTGGCAATATAATCCGCACCATTACTTAAATTTCTAAACACATCCAGAGGGGATACCGACCTGCTGATATGGTTTGTCGCCTTGAAAAAAGCGTTATGATAAAACCATCCGGTATTATTGTCGAAACCTTTTTCCTGTGTGATTGAGACAGGAAGTTTTTCAATAAGTGCCGAATTTGCCACAGAAGCATGGCCATCATACTTGACGATCATTGTGGGACTGGAAATAATTTTATCCAGATCCCGCCTTTCGGGCAATTTTTTTTCCCTGACAGTGTGCGCAGAACATCCGAAACACAAAAGTACTTTACCTGTTTTATTATTTCGTATGTGAGTATGAATAATATCACCAAGATCACTGAAATCATTTGCATACCGGCAATCAAGTCCGGCATTGAAATATGAAAATGATGAAAAATGAATATGCGTGTCTCCAAACGCGGGAATAACGCACCTGCCATTCAAGTCAATACGATTTGCTTTTTTGTATACTTCGGGAACTGTATCACCAGTAAAAATAATTTTTCCCTTGTCTTCAATCAGAATGCTAAAAATTCTGTTGGCGTCTTCGCAAGATATAAATTCGGCGTTTTCAAATATTTTCATTTAAAAATTTATCCTTTTTTTTAGTAGGAATGCTTATCAAAATGGCAATTCAAGTGCTTTGGTAAGAAATTTCATATATTTTGCACTATTTTTGTACGAATCAAGAACGATATTCATGAATTTATCAGAATGTGCATCTGATTCGGTAAATTCTTGCATTACTGCAAAATCTTTTCGTTTTAGATCTTCAATGAATGGATGATTGGGATCATAACCTTTTGGTGCACGTTTTAGAGTATTTTCATTGTACGTGCAAATACTTTTTTGATTCAGGCCTTTGATGACAGTTGACCATTGCCCGCTTTCCTTTACAATGGCATCCCTGATTTTATTGAGTGTTTTTGTGTCCGGACGCCAGACACCTGCACCCACAAAAACATGATCCGGTTCCAAATGAAGGTAAAAACCAGGCGCATGAACATCTTTACCTGCTTCATGCCTGAATTGGGCTCCGGCATTGGTCTTGTAAGGCGTTTTTACTTTTGAAAACCGGATATCCCGATATATGCGAAACATGGAGCCACCGACTGGTCTCGGATCTGCAATGATGTGCCTGCTTATGCGCTGTAGTGGTGAGGAAATATCGCTGATAAAAGCCAGTAATGGATCACGTACATCATTTTGATATCGCGTTTTATTTTCTTGAAACCATTCCTTGTTATTATTCTTATTGATCTCTCGTAAAAAACTAAAAAACGTCGTTGAAAAATATATTTGCCTGGACATAGATTCCTCCTTTTTTTCAGGGCGTGTTCACTGCTTTAGCCGGCAGTATATTTATGATGCGATTAACAGAATCACCCTGAACGTTTTAATTACTTGCTTCATTTTAAAGAATTAACAGAATTAAGAATTGAGACATAACTACTCTAATTTTCTTAATTCTATAAATTCTATTAATTCTGAAAATTCTGATTCTAAAAAAAGACATAAATTCAATTGGTTTCCCCGAACTTATACATACGCCCGTAAGAAATACTATATAAATTTAAGAATGTATACATTATCAATAATTTCAAGTCAATGGAATATAAATCGTTTCAATATTTAGTGTTTCAGATTTGAAACAAGCTGTTGTTTCAAATCTGATATTTTTCATTTTTAGTATGAGCAAGGACTTTCAATTAGAAATGTTTCTATGATCGTCCAACTTTGGTTTTTCCTGGCATGTTTATTGCTAATTCGCCCTTCTCGCTCCCACGCTTTGCGTGGGAGCGCATTTGGGAAGCTTTGAGTCCACCGAACTGATGCCTCCGATTATTCAAAGAAACAGATAGAGATCGGCCAAATATTCTTCCAACGCTTAATCGTGATAGAAATTATTTGGCCGGTTATTGATCTCTTCTCTGATTAATGAAGAGACGTTCATCTCGTTCGGGGGACGCAAAGCGTGGGAACGAGAGTATAAAAAAAATCAAGACGACAAGGGCATGAACAAGTTGTGCTTTGTCCAATCTATTTGAGTGCCAATGGCTTTGACCCGGAAGTCGAAAAATGGTTGTCTGAGCATCATGTATTGACTGCGGATATGGATTCGTGGGGGATTCTTTCTTTAAGCAAGGATAAGCATGGCCGAAAAACAAATGGCCATTTATGTTTTTGAAAAATCAATCATCATTCAACCCGAAATTTTACCCGGTGCGACTCAGAGGGCCAATTTTGAATCCGCTTCGCTTCACATTGCTTTGTAATACCGGTTCAAACAAAATCATTAATACCACCCGATGATAGACAAAACAAATCGTTTATGTTAAACAAGTTGATAACTTGTTATTCAATCTTTAGCGTATAACCCCCACTATCGGTATAAAACTTGCTCATTCTTTTTAAGTCGGAATGACCCTATCTAAAAAAGGTGACTAAATCACTGGAGTTTCGTAATGAATAAAAAAAATTTCAAAATAATTATCTTTTTATTTTTTTTTGGCATATCAGAAACAGTTATTGCAAGCAATGGACATAAAATTATTAATGTTGAAGTACAGGAAAACCAAAGTATTAGAGATATATCCAAAAAATATTTAAGTACGCCGGATCTGTGGGAAGATATTCTTCGGGCAAATAAAATTAAGGCTGCCCATGATATAAAACCAGGCATGATACTTCGTATTCCAGTTTACAGTATTTCACAGGCAGACAAAGAATTACAAAAATCTCAAAAGACCATAAAATCTGCTGCAAAAGCAGGTGCCAGAATCTTTACACCAGAATTGATAAAAGAAGCCATAGACTTTAGAGATAATGCCATTAATCAACGTAAGCTGGGTGAATGGAATCAGTGTATTTCCATTGCAAAAAAATCAATTGCCAGGGCCGGACAGGCCCTTAAAATATGTAAGTCAAAACAGGATTTACCTGCGGAGGCTGTTCTGGATTATCTTAAAGGAGACGTTCATCGAAGAAAAATTTCAGATAATGACTGGAATAACATTTCGCTATACGATTTATTAATGGAAGGCGATAAAGTCAGAACCCTCGAACAATCATATGCCGAAATACTGTTTAAGGATGAAAGCCGCATTCAGTTAAAAGAAAATGCACAGACACTGATTCGAAGAATTCGTAAGAACCTTTTAGATAATACTCAAGAATGCAATGTCAGTGTTTTAAAAGGAGAAGTGCTTGCCTTGTTAACAGGTGGGGCGCATGATGGTTTTCATGTTGATACACCTGGTGTAGAAACCAGAGTTCATTCCAGACATTTTTGGGTTAAAAAAGATAAAAAAAAATCTCGGTTTGCAAATTATGATGGCACGTTGAAAGTATCTTCTGGCGGCAGTCAGGTCATGTTAAATAAAAATGAAGGGACAGTTGTTCCCCTGAACA